>Ga0209653_1000172_pt1 | contig 57034 bp, 62 predicted proteins | sample SaaInl6LU_22_DNA_FD_184644 | JGI IMG/M metagenome (GOLD analysis project Ga0209653, IMG submission 184644) | Marine microbial communities from expanding oxygen minimum zones in the Saanich Inlet - ESP_116LU_22_DNA (SPAdes) (version 2) | ecosystem: Environmental > Aquatic > Marine > Intertidal... | reverse complement strand
TAGATACAGTAACCCAGGACTCTGGTATTGAAAAAGGAGGGGTGTTTAAATACTATAAGTATCTAAACTTCACTACAAGTGAACTTGTTATAAGTAGAGAGAGTAACCTTAACTTAAGTACGGAAATTACTAGACTTAACGTTGAATTAAAACATGGAACACCAGTAAACTTCACGGTAAATGGTGAGTTAGTTTATCAGTTAATAACCTACGGTGTAGATGCTAACGAAGTTTTATTTTACGATTCACCAATCACTATTAACAATGATGAAAGAAATTATTATATCGAAGGTATAAGTGTGGGTCACTCAACCATAGCGACTGAATCTAATTACATATGCCCAGTACCAGAACCTCACGTTTGTTACTTTGATTATTCAGGTAATACGATAAACATGAGTGCTCTTGGTTACACAACAACAAATTACGCAACTTATTTAGATGAAACGGATAAAGAGTTATCAGTAAGACAACCTATGAACTACGGTTACTCAAAAGATACATCTACAACAGAACCAGAAGATGCTATAAGCGGTTCTTCTGGTGATTGGGTTATACCATTCAGAAAAGATAACAACTGGTTATCTGGAGAGATATACTACAAGAATGATATAGTTAAATTCAGTGGTACTTATTATGAGGTTGAAGACCCAGTAGTGACAGGAACAACCACTACTCCAACAGGAACAACAACCACCACTATAGTACCAGGTATGTATGAGACATTTATGAACAGAAGTAAGACTGATCCATATATGCACATAAAACCAGCTCTAATAGGTAAAAAGAATATAGACGCATTAAATGATATAGTTTCATTCAATCTAACAAAAGACCTATATCTTTATCAAGTATTTAGCGGGTCAACTAATAATGAAACGTATAAGGTTGTTGATAACATATTAAACGATGAGTTATATATAAGTGATTCCAGTACCATAGAATTCGATGGTTTTTATTCGATAGATGATACTAAAGTAGGTCCTTTCTATTTGGCTAATGATGAAGAGATAACAACTCAGACATTAGAAGAAGAAATATCTCTAACACCTGATAAAATTAACTTCATTAACATAAAGTCGCTCAACACTAATTTCGACTCAGATAACGATAAAATTGGTTTAGCCGAAGGGTTCTATTTGGTAAAAAGAAACTCTTACCTTAAGTTTGATTCTTATTTATATTTCGAGTCAGACCAAACAACTACACAAAATATAGTCATAAGACTACAAGATCAATTTGATAACCTAATACATGAACAAGTATTCTCGTTCAACGGTTCAGACGAAGCTCAAGACAGAGTAGTAAACGTTAGTCACGAATCCCTATTCAGTGTGGATACTAAGATATATTTAACGATAGAACCAGAATTGGTAGGTTGTAAACTGTCTAGATACGAAAAGATAGAGATAGATTACAATGAACCAACTACTTATAGCGCGATTAACGACCCTAGGTTTAGAGTAACATTTAACGGAGGTAGAACCCTAATAGAAGGTCATTATGTTGACGATGTTTTATCTATAGAACCTGTAGGTGACGATAATAATTATGATGTTGATCATTATATGTTTAAAATTGATGACATATCTAACAAACATAATTTCAAAACAAAACTTAAAACCACATTTAACTACGATGAGACGAATGATTTCGGGTTAATATTTGGTAAGTTTTTTAATAAATATAAATCAACTAGCGATATAGGTGATGTAACTGTTTATGAAAAGAACCTAAACAACGATAAATTTAATTTTGAGGTTAAGGTTAGGAGTAAGAATATAGGTACTTTTTCTGGACCCAAGTATTCTTCACCAGGTATAGACTTCGAAGATACTGTTATCTCAAACAATAATTACTTAGGTAACACACCGCAAGAAATAGAAAATACAGGTCTATCTAAAAGTATTATTTTTGGTAAAACACCTAAACCTAAAACAATTAAACTTAAAAAGACGAACTCACAGTTCTTAAGCTCCTACCTTAACGGTAATGTTTTAAGTGCAACCCCATCGACTATAGATTTTATAGGTAAAGATGAAGGTTTTGCTGATTATGATTTAATAGACTTCTCAGACAACCTAAAATCTAGTTTCTTATCTAAAGCTAGGTATGAAAATGCGACTGGATACTGGAAAAAAGAAAACCGAATATATGCAACTGAGTTATACCAAGACATATTAAGTGTTGTACCAGAATTCTCACCAAATATAAATAATTATGAGATAAATGATATAGTTAAAGTAATCCTACCTAACACAGACGTAGTTGTTGAGCTTGAGGATACTACTATAGAAAATAGAAACGTAGAAAGGTTATATGTCTGTATAGAAGATATAACGTTTTCTCACTTAACAAAAGAGTATAGTGTTTCAAGTACAACTCCACTAACAATACACCCATTCTACAGACCAAATGGACCAAGAGCTTCGTTTATACCTATAGAGAAATATGATACTAAACATTTTACACCTATCGGTTACGATAAATACGAAAGAAAAGGTATAATCAAAACTAACCAAAAATCCTATACATATGAAAACCCTAAGCTACTAACTGGCTCAATTACGGATACTTTAGATTTAGGTGATGTGGTTAAAGTTGTTGGTACTGGTAGTACGTATAACCTGTATAAGTATGTATATAATAAACCTTTGATTTACGAATCAGGTAAATCATATAAAGTAGGTAGTTACGTGTACCATCAAACTTCTGGTACAACTAACGGCGCTAAGTTCTGGTTAAAAGTGTCCGAACCTGATCACGAACCAGGTGCTACATCAACAACACCATCCTGGGTTGAATTAAGTAATGATTATATAGACCACAAAGTTACTTTTACTAACCAAGTATTCAATCAATACAATTATGATAGGATAGAAACCAGCTCATTTACTGGTACTTCCTCTATTCCAGATTCTAATTGGAGTACATTAAACATATCAGGCGGATCTAGTCTAAGAATACCTAATTTAATACCAACGAGCCAGACTTTTTTACTAGGTTACCCAATGACTAACCCTAGAGGTAAAAATACCTTATTTTCGGATATGGTACCTAATAACATTAATGATGATGACTCGATTCTAGATGTGGTGGACAATGTCGGGGACTTAATGTTTGCGACCATGTCAGTTTCTAGTATATATTCTGGTACTACGAAATCGGTATACAGTGGGTACACAAAAAACACTAATTTAATACAAAACGATTATACGGACCTAACATCAAATACCTTAACATACGTAACTTTAAGTGAGGAGAGGTCTGACCGTAATATATCACCATTATTCGAGTTCTTATGTAACGAAATAGAAGATAATAGTATATACGAGCATGACGCAACAGGTACAACTTATAACCCTACCTCGCAATATAATAGAGATAAATACGCTGTGGATAGAGGGTTGTTGTACAAAACAAAAAGTACTGGTGTACTAGCCAATAACCCTCATAGTGATACAACCAACTGGGAAGAGAGAGATTTTATGGTTGTTAAAAAATACACACTATATAAAGATAGGACTAGTATTAAGATTTACGATGGTAACATCTCATCTCTAGATGAGGTGACTAAAAATAACTTATACTTTTTTGACTCTAATTTAATATTAAAAGACGATTTTAAATCAGATTCTTTTAACGGGTCCACGCATGATACTAAATTAATTAATGGTTTAAATAAATTAGATGAAGCTAAAGACACAAACATAAGAGACTCTTTTGCTTATGGTTTAACTGGTTTCAGAAAATCGGGTGGTGATTTAATAATGGATTATTATTACGAAAGAGATGATAATGATTTACCTAAAACTGGTGAATTCTTAGGTGGTCTTACGATAAAAAACCCTTGTGGGCATAATGCAAAAGTTATATTCGGTACGTTATTCCAGTTTGATGAAAATCAGGTTGATGATATATTTAATAGATTACAAAGCGCTTTACCGACACCAAAAATATTATCGGCAGATGAAGGTAAGTCAGTAAGGTTACTAATAAACCAGAACGGTGCCTCAAACGTGACGCTTAACATAACCGATAATAACGGTACAACAACGACTAAAAACCTACAAAGTAATAGTAGTGTTGATGATGTTGTGGTAGTTGAAGTTAATGGTGAACTTAATATATCCGTTCAATACGACACATTCAAAAACTCAACCAGATACAAAGAAGGTTTCTTAGATGAGTATGTATTATTTAACGACATAGACGAGGGTATAGAAAATACTTTCGTTAAAGCCAATAAAACCTCAATAGGTAATATAGAAACCAGAGTTATAACGGTAAGAGATATACAAGAGGATAGAGTAGTTAGACTAGACTTTGAAGGTGCTAACTTTATAGAGTTAGGAACTGTAGACCCTAAAGACTACATAGTATTATAAAAATTAATGTATTTATATAAAATAGAAAAAAATGAGCTATATAATTAAAAAGAATGATCCCTTAGTGAACGTTAAATTAACAAACCAGGGTAGAAGAAATTTGGCTGCTGGTAATCTAACATTTACTAACTTCATTTTAGGTGATAGCGAGATGGACTACTCTAGCGACAACAAGCAAGACGTTAATATACTTAGACCTTCAGACAATCAACTAGGTTTAAACTACCCTATAGGTGTTAATAGTGACACCGACTACGTTAAACCCATAACTGTAATAAACTCAATACCAAATGAAGTTTATTCGACAGCAAAAGAAAGAGGGTTTTTTAATTACTCTGGTACTACAGAACCTTCAGACGTACTATGTAGCTTACATAACATAACCGCATCAACTAGTGGGGATGATAAAAAAGTGACTTTTAGTTTTACAACTGGGTCGACTAAAAATGAAGAGTATATAGACTTAAAACCAGGAGATTTTGTTTTCATTAAATATGAAAACGAGTCATACGTAAGTGGTAGTACTTATAGTCAATCCAAAGAGATTACAACAGCGGCCACACAGTATTTATGGTATACGATAGATGATATATTAACAGCTGACTCTGGCGTTAACCAAAGCATAACTGGTATAACCTCAGGATCCAATATAACCCTAAACTTAGATAGAAAATTACCTAAAGGGTCCGCTAACCTAACTGCGTTTATATATCCTGGTAAAAACACTATAAAGGATTATTATGACGAAGATACACCAGTAGCTTACTGGCAGGGTGGGTTATTAGATTTTTCTAATAACAATACGCAATCAGATTTAGATGTCCCTGTATGGAATATGAATATAGTTCACGTTGAAGATGTAATAGGTTTAGATTCTATAGATGATAAATCAAAATACGATACAGTATCTAACAATTACTTAGGTGCTGCTATAAACTTCAACCATTACGAATCATCGTCTAAAATAGGTTTAATACATTATACAAACAATACAGTATCAAACTTTTACGGGGAAGGTTTCAAACAATCGACGATGAAGCTAAAGATACCTTACATAATGTGGCACAAGAAACAATATAGTGGCACTACATTTAATGAGATAGGTTACACTTTTGTTACTGATACTGAATTAAAAACGATGACATCTGGGGATCAAACTAATAGTACATTCAGTTATTATGACTTAATAGATCAGGAGAGTGATAAAAATGTAGTTGGTAAGGTATTGATAGATGAAAAAGTTATTATAATAGAAGACCCTGAATTACTTTCAGTTTTATCTTATAAAGCTAATAGGAATTGGACTCTACCTAAGCCTTTGTTGACTCTAACTGAGCCAGGTATATGTGGTAACACTAGTACATTAGGTGTTCTACAACCAGGTGAATACTTCTATGCGAGTTACATGATGACAGACACTAACGGTATAACTGGTATGCACTGTGAGGATTATACTACTATAGTTAATAACACAGACACCCCAAAAGACGTTAGTTTTGAGTTTAATAAGAAGAAATCAGACCCTAACTATAACGAGTTTTCGTACTTAACGGATTATGACGATACAACTGGGTTAGGTTTCAAAGTAAATCAGATAACACTACTTTGGCAAAAATCAGAGACTGCTATAAAACCAGATTCTGGTAACTGGGCTTACACCGATATAAGTAATTACTTAGGTACAAATGGTTGTGTTACAGGTGTAATGAATGTAGATGGTACTAATTTTGAATTACACGCCGATATATTAGATTACACCACTAGTTTATTAACCACTCATAGTGTTATAGATACTAGTTTATTTGATGTATTCGAATTAGGTGAAGAGCCTATAGGTGAGATTATAGTTATATATCAGGGTGGAATACAAAAAGAAGCATCTGACGATACGTTATCAGACGGTGATTATTATAGATATAGTAAAGGTTATGCTACGGGACCAAATAATAAAGAGGTTATCGTATTTAATAAAGGTTATGGGTCAACTAACGATTTATTACAATTTTATTACTTGATAGGTAAAAGTAATACCGCTAAGACCATAAAAACTGTTATATCGGTACCTGATTTAGCTACTATAAATTCTAATACTAATTTAGACCCTATATACAGATCAACAATAAGCCCTAATAGAATATCGCTTAAGTTAGATAAACAACCCAACAACTCAACGGTATGGTTATTCTACAAAGGTATGTTATTATCATCTAATACTTACGGAGTGTTTGTAACTAACGAAGGTATAGATGACAGAAGGGTTGAATTAAATTTCACACCAACAGACGGTAGTGAGATAACAATGTTTTATTTAGACAACTCTGGGCTAGGTCAAACTGTTACGACTAATTTATTAACAAAAGAAACCATATCCGCATTAAGAGTTAATATAGATAAAAATATACTTGACAATAGTGAGTTAGATATCTATACTTTATCTGACCACATAGAAATACCAACGGTAAACGAACCCACCAAACATACATTTGGTGACGAAGTATTCTTTTATGGTAATATTGAAACCGATATTAAAGCTACGATATACAAAACACAGTTAACCTGTAATGTATTACCGAACCAGTTTACAGTTACTAAGAATCCAACGTTCAATTCTGACCAGGACAAAGTAGCTTTCACTGAGATAGCTATAACGGGTGAAGATAATTCGGTGGTAGCTATTGGTAAATTTTCAGAACCAATAACTAGAAAATATAATTCTGATATGTTAGTACTACAAGTAACAATAGATTTCTAATGGGATTTTTTAAAAGAAATAAATATAGTTTTGAGATATATCTAACTGACAAGGGTAGAGAAACATTCGTCAATAACGGATTAAGGAATGAAATTAAATTCTTTTCTCTAATAGACAACTCTAATTACCAACAATTAGAAGACTTCGACCCAACAGTAATAACCGAACAAACAATACCTACGGTAAAATACGTGGGTAGTGTAGAGGTTAACGATAGTGACGATGTGTATACCCAAAACTCTAACAGAGGGTCTGTTGATAACAACATAGTTTTTAAAAACGGCTTTTTAGGGGTACGACAATCTGCCGAAAATAATTATATCGCTTACGACCCAGATTTACAGGTTGACGATTTAAAAATAACAACATTTAAAGAGTAATGGTTAAGCAATATAATCTTAAAAATATTAACGGTTTACATCTTAAATCACCTTATAGTTACGACACTTATAATACAAAGGGTTTAGATGCTTTGATAGAAAACTTTGATTTTTACCCAGTAAAAGGTGATGATACCAGTAAATTTAAGTTTATTAATGGTACCTACAGAAGCGTACCACCAGTATCAGAATTCCACAATAAAATAATGGGAGATGCTTTTATTGGGGATAACTCATATACAAACAGAACACACGATCAAACCTACACTCAGATTAAGAAAGTTAACGAATTGGTTAAAGGCGAAATTTACTACACTAAATTCGATTTTTATTTCAATTATGACGGTGACGCTTACGGGTTTGAGGTTGGTGATGCTGGTTACCAAATATCAACTAGTTTATATGCTGTGTTGGGTAATACAAAAAGGAAATTGAAGTTAAGTAACTTACTTATATACGACTTCAATAACCCTATATATGAGAACACTACAGACAATCCAGTTGACGAAGGTTATGTAACGATAACAGACCCCATATACTCGAATAACGTTAGTATTTCTGGTGATGATATAACCATGTCCTATATACCTAATTTTAAAACGTATTCGATATATTATAAAGTAGGGGTATCTGGATTACCAAACCCACCAGTAACATCAAACGTTTCTTATATTGAAGCGGATTCGAACTCGATTAATTACGGTAACCAAACAACCTTAATTGTTAATTCTGATCAAGCCTTCGCAATAAAATCATTTAACACACCTACATTCTCAACCCCATCTAACGGTATGGTTATAGATTTACTTAGTGATGAATTTAAAGGTAGTCCTTTTTCAGTGATGAATGGGGGTTACTTATTTAAAGTTACCGCTGAATTGGACGCATCTTCTTTATCAGAATTTAACAACAATATATGTAAGGGTAATAAAGATTTTAAGATAATAGCCGATTATAACGGTACTTTTTCTAAGACAATAATAACTTACGAACCGATATACGAAGCTGTATCGGCAGTACAAGCAGCACCACCATCCGCTTAAAATCAACTATAAGATATGGGATCGATACCACTATATGAGATAGCACAAAAAAAGGTTACAAAAGTAATGCCTACATTTAGTTTCGCTATACCTAAAATAAATTTTTATGTAAACACACCTTCTGTGAGCGTTACTAGTAATAACGATAAATTTCAAACTGAAGAAAAAGAAGGTAAGTTCAACATATTAAACCCTAATACTAAACCTGTATACTTTAACGATATAATTTTTAAAAACGCTAGGGTTAGAGATATGGATACTAGATCCGTAAGACTTAACACTACTTTAAGCTTGACAGATAGTTATGATTTAAACGATAAGTTTTATCAAGAATATACAGTAAGAATTAACGGATTTACCACTGGATTATTAACAATAGTTAGCGAATCTGGCCTTATAGGGTCAAATAAAATAATACCCCCTTTAAATAAATTAGAATTTTATGCTTTTTATGAAGTCAAAAATTTAGGGGTTTTAAATAAACATTATTACGGTAAGAGTTCTATTACACCTAACAAACGAGTTGGTATAATAGACTTTAATTTTAATATAAAAGCATACTCTAAACCAGTTAATGGTACTGAGATAAACGAAGAGATTGTCATTTCAACAATTTTGGTTAATACTTAAAAAAATTTGATGATAGTTATATTTATATAATAAAGGATAATAACTTGACTTATAAAATAAAATTAATACTTTTAAATAAAAAACAATATGGGGTTTGTACCACAAAACGGAGATAGCGAGGAAATCAAAGTTTACTTAACAGAATTAGGTAGAAGAAAACTTTTAGAACAAGGTTTTATACCTGCATCATTTTCAATTTCAGATGAAGATGGTAATTATAATGCACTAACAACTGTAGATCAGATTGTAACTGACGTTACTGGTGATTATAACGACAACGTTTACGCAATATCAAAGAACGTCACAATAAAAAATCAAATCCTTATAAAATAATATAAAAATGAGTGCAATACTAAAAGTTAGACTACCATATTACGCTAGAACTATATCTACGGGTACTAATGGTGTGGCAGAATTTTTCTTTCTAGAAAAACCTAAATACATACCATCTTTAAACCAACAAGTAATTATAACCCACACAGAGGTTTCACCTAACAGTGGATTAAACACAAAATTAACGAATGTGGCTACAAATACCGTAACAGGTAGATTCCAAGCCGCACCAGATTTGACCAACCAACCAGAAGCTGTTTCAGCCAACGGCGGGTATTCATTTCTTTTTTCTTTAGCGTATAACGATTCAGAATTCTCACAACCACAGTTTGGGGGTACCTGTAGAGGTTATATAGAGTACGATTACAATCCTACTAACTATAATATATTAAAACCTGTAGAAAGTGTGGTAGTTGTAAACGAAACCATACCATTTGATTTAAACGATGGTTACCAACAACTAACTCACGAATTCCAGGATCCAGATTTAAATATCAGTGATATTTTACCAGGTTTCTTTGTGGGTAGACAGGATAATAACACTATATTTGCGAATCTACTTAAATCATTAAACTTACCAGTAACCAACGAAGAGTATAAAAAATATTCTAGATCAGCTTATGGGGTATTAACTCCAGCTACATCAACTGATGTTGTCGCTGTTAAACAAAACGGGGTTGATTACAAGTGGACAGAGATAACATCCTCTTATACTGGTACTACCGAAGCTCTAGTTACACACCCAGTAACGGGTTACACAGGCGAACATTACGGTACAGTTATGCAAACTATAGGGTCGAATGAATTTGAAGACGATAAACCATGGAACCTTCCAGTACCAAACGATATGTTTTTAGTGCTAGAAATACCTAACAATAAGTATGGTGAGATAATAGATGGTAAGACCATGAAATTGACACTACCTTACTTTGACGGTGCTGATAGTACAAACGCTGATGAAAAAAGGTTAGGTCTAAAAGACTATACTGGGGTATCACCAACATCAATAGAATTATATAGTACGTACAGTGAAGCACACCTTAACAATAATTTAGATAAGAAATTATCTGACACCAGTATAAGTGTTAGTTCTTTAGGTGTTAGACCAGATCTAGAAACTACTACTGAAACTACTTACGAAAGTAACGTAGCTCTATTGTTTTCAGACGATATAGCTCCACCATCAGTAAACTTCAACAACTGGGGTGACGGTTACACTGAAGTAATTAACGGTACTAAAGTATTTTCACCTTCAGGGCAAGAAAAACCAACGTACAACTATAAAAACGACAAAGCTGTAGGTGTTGCCTACTTAGACAAAGGTTTTATCGTTATAACGCACCCACTTATTGTAGATTCTTACTTTAAGAACGTATTTGATGGTGATATAGTAACAGCTGGATCTACAACCGTATTTAAAAACTATGATTTAGTTAACGGTATAACTGGACCAACTAGAGGAGATGTTAGAACAACAACTACTGGTGATACTAATCAATTGATAGTAACTAAAGATGGGTCCGATATATTATGGGATAGTACTCAATTTGTTTATACTGATAGCATTGTATCTACATTAGAATATAATAGTTATAATACAGAGAAATCTTTAAATGTAGTATGTTTAGCATCATCAGATGAGTTTTTTAAATCATCTAATGACACAGCTAAAGATTTGCAAAGTGTTGAACAAACAGAGGATCATGCATCCTTTAAAACTACTGACGGTGACCTATATCCTGTTATCATAACACAATTAGGTATACATGACTCTGATGGTAATCTATTAGCGATATGCAAACCAACACAACCAATAAAAAAGTATTGGTACGACGTGGTTTCTTTTAATATAAAAATAAGGTTATAAAAAAAAATACATGGGATCAAAAGAGATACAAGAAGAATATTACTTACTTGGACTAGATGTGTCGACTAAAACTATAGGAGTCTCACTATTCAACAATAAGGGTGAATTACTAGAATTAACACACATATCACCAAAAGCTAAACCTGTACCTGAGAGTAAAACCGAGGAATTACTAAAGAAGGCCGACCTATTTTCTGATTTTATACAGAAATACGCTAAAATGAACATTAAACACGTCCTAATCGAAGAGCCTCTATTAAGGTCTAATAACGTTAGAACTGTAGGGACCTTATTAAGGTTTAATGGTATGGTTACCAAAATATGTTACGATACACTCGGCATTACACCAGAATACATAAGTACGTATGAAGCTAGAAAAAATGCTTTCCCTGAACTAATGCAAGTTGGTAGTACTAAAAAATTAGTACTTTTCGGTGGGTTACCAAAGAACATAGATAAAAAACAAATAATATGGGATCTGGTTAACGCTAGAGAACCACAAATAAATTGGTTTTACAACAAAAAGGGTGCTCTAAGAAAAGAAAATTACGACATGTCAGATAGTTATGTTGTGGCACTAGCATACATGAAAATGAATGGTTTAGTGGATGAATAATTGTAAATTAATTAAATAGATAATTAAAAACCTTGACTTATGTTAAGGTTTTTTTTTGTTATATTTGTTTTTACTAAAATCATTTACTATATTTGCGGGGTATGACAACATTTGAACAAGAATTAGAAGTCGATAAATTACTTTTCTTATTAGAAAACTTCCTGGGTGAACCTAGGAAACACTCTAGAAGTAACGGTCAGGTTAGTTACGATTGTCCGAATTGTTCGGCTATGAAAGGTGTTGAGTACGACGGTAAAGGTAACCTAGAAATAACTTATATAAACGGATTGTATAATTGCTGGTCTTGCGGTGAGATAGATGAAACAAAGGGTAGGTTATCTAAATTATTTAAAGACTATTCGGACAAAAAAACTTTAAGGGATTTTTATAACCTAAAGTTTAAATTTAACGAGTTTAAGACCGTTAAAGAAAAAAAAGATGACTTAGTATTACCAGAGGAATATATTAAGTTACACGGTAAGTTAGAGACTAATAGGTATAACAATGCGTTTCATTATCTTTACAACAGAGGTATCACCAATAAACAAATAGAGAAATACGATATAGGTTTCTGTGCACAAGGCAAGTATCAGAATAGAGTAGTCATACCATCTTACGACTTGGAAGGTAAGTTAAATTTTTTCGTAACCAGATCGATAAACCCAAGAACCAAAAAGTTTAAATATCTAAACCCTAAAGCTGATAAACAAACAATAATATTTAACGAGAAGTTTATCGATTGGGATAAACCAGTGTTTATAGTAGAAGGCCCATTCGATCATTTAGTTATACCGAATAGTATACCCCTTCTCGGTAAGAAGTTATCCGAAAAACTATTCAATGAATTATACTTCAAAAGTAATAACTTTATAATCATAGCTTTAGACCCTGACGCTATTAATGATAGTATCAAAATATACAACAAATTAGATGCGGGTAGGTTATATAAAAAGGTTCTAATTACTGAAATGCCAGAAGGTTTAGATGTATCCTCTTATAATGAGAAGTATGGACCAGAGAATCTAAAAAAAGTATTACAAGCAAGTAAAAGATTACAAGAATGATGGATTTAAATAACCCTGCCAGCGGTAGTACAAATATTAATTACGACTCCGTAAATACCGTACTAAAGGTATTCAAAAACGAGTTCAATGAAGATTTTTATGCGTCCAGGTTAGCAGAAAGGAAAGGTGTACATAAAGACGATATTATAGCTGAATGGAGGGAGATCAGTAAAGCCTCCACCGAATATAGTGAAGCGTTCCAAAGTATATTCACTAGGTACCTATCGGCACCAAACAGACTTTATTCACCAAGAGATAGTTTTGAGAAAATGGTCGTAACTGAATTAAAAGATATATGTGATGCAGAAGACTTAAGTTTCATAGATAGTAAAAATCTAAAACCAAACCACTCGGTTTCGATGGACCTTAATAACGGCAAAGGCATTTCTGCTGAATCCAACGTAACAGAAGAGTTGGTAGGTAACGACCTGTTTAACGTATGGTACGTAAAGACTGGTAGGAAATTTAGTTATGATAATAAATATGGTGAGTTCTTTCACTTCCCGTTAGATCACCTATCTGACTCTAACTACAACGATTACTGTATAAGATTGTCGGTCTACACGTTAATACAAGAAAGATTAACTGGTAAGAAATTTAATAGAGGTGGTATACTGTATTGGGATAAAAATATAAACACTTTTAAATTGATACCATTAAGTTACATGAAAAAAGATGCAGAGATGTTAATAGAATTTTATAAAATTAAATAAAAATATAATATGATAAAAAAAATAGCCCATATAGCTGATATTCATTTTAGGAATATACAAAGACATGACGAGTTTAGAGCGGTGTGTGAGAACTTCATAGCTCAAATGAGGATTATGGAACCAGATAGAATTGTTATAGCTGGGGACATAGTACATTCTAGAAACCAGATAAGTCCAGAGTTAGTGAATGAAGTTTCGTGGTTTTTAAGTGAATGTTCTGAAGTTACTGGTAAAGTTATTATAATACCAGGTAACCACGATATCGTTGAACAAAATAAAGAGCGTATGGATGCTCTAACACCGATTATAAAAACACTAAGAGTAGATAACATAGAGTATTACACCAAATCAGGTTTATACAAAGATGAAAATGTTGTTTGGTCAGTTTTCAGTATATTCGACAACCATATGACACCAGAACACATCGAATCTAGACCACATGAAGGTACATACATAGGTCTTTACCATGGTACCATTGTTGGTGCCGTAAACGAAATGGGTTTTAAATTCACTCACGGTGTTGAATTGAGTAAGTTTAGATACTGTGACCTAGTACTTTGTGGTGATATACACAAAAGGCAAGAATTCAAAGTTAGCGAAACACCCGTTATAATGGTAGGTTCGTTAGTACAACAAAATTATGGTGAAACTATTAGCAAACATGGGTTTAATATTGTACATTTGTCCGAAGACGGTAAGATAACAAATGATTTTCATGATATAGAGAATCCCATAAAATATTTAACCTTTAAGATAACTGATATAACAGATATTGATGAGGATAGAGAATTTTTAGTTAATGGTTAACATAGAAATAGATAATAAATTACACGAAGAGATGAAACTCTTCTGTGAGCTGAACGAAATCGAGGATGTGAATGTTTTTATATCCGAATGTCTCGTAAAGGGTTTTGATATGGAGAAATATGGTGACTCATTTGCCTTATTTTTCAATAAAGAAGGTTCAGACATAGTTCGTGTGGAAGAATCTATAGAAGAAATAGTAGAAGTAGTAGAAGAGTCGCTAGACGAACCAGTAGAGGAAATTAGTGTAGAAGAATCTATAGAAGCTTCAGTGGAACAACCAGTAGAGGTGTCAGTTGATACACCCATAGAAGAACCCATAGAAGAACCTAAGTACGAAATAAAAAAAGAGGTTAAAAAAGAAACAATTAAAAGACCTGTCACTATAATAAAAAAATCACCAAAAGATAATTACGACGTATATGATTAAAGAAGAGATAAACGGTTTATATGACCCTAAAAACTATATTAAGGTTATATGGGAAGATACACTGGATAACCACTCAACCCATAGGGAGAAGCAGGTTGAAAAGTATTTCCAAAAAAAGTATAAAACTAATAAGGTTAAGGTTATATTTAAACCCATAGCCACTAAGAATAGTGATGTTGTTGCAGAAGGTACGGCTGATGCTTCTGAAGTAATATTAGACGAGAACTACCAGAAGCAATTGATTGAGAGTTACCTATCAGACAAAGGTTTATCGGTCAATATGGACTACTTAATGAAATTAGATAACACGGTTAACGTTGAATTAGAAGACTATAAGGATCAAACGAACCGATATAAGAAATTCAAAATAAAACAAGTAGAGTTTTCTAATTTCTTATCTTTCGGGGATGACAATAAAATTAATTTTAGTGATAATATGGGTATCACCTCGGTGATGTCGAACCCAGCTAATTTTGGTGGTAAGACCACTATGACTGTGGACTTACTATTATTCTTGTTTTTTGGTGTTACCACAAAGACGGATAAAATGATTGACGTGTTTAATAGGTATTCCGATGAAGACGCTGTGGTTGTTAAAGGTCTAGTGGAAATAGAAGGTGATTCATACGTCATAAAAAGAACTATAAAAAGAAAAGAAGATAAATCAGGTGAATATGCTGCTAAGAGTTCCCTAGACTTCTACCAGGTTTTACCAAACGGTGGTGCTAAGCAATTAAATGGTGAACAAAGAAAATTCACTGACGACCTTATTAAGACATACGTAGGTTCTTATGACGACTTCTTAATAACGATACTAACTACTGGTGATAATCTAGATGATTTAATAAAAACTAAACCAACCGAAAGAGGTAGGATTTTAACTAAATTCATAGGGTTAGAATTTTTTAGAGAGAAAGAAAAAATAGCTAAGAAAAAACATCAAGAATGGAAGGAAAAGTCTAAGTTATACCACAATAATAGTCAGGATATTTTAGGTAAGATTGAGGTTGAAGATGATAAGATAAAGAATAATAATAAGTTGGTAGAGTCTTTAGACGTGAAACTAAAAGAAAAAACTGATATATTATCCAATTACGATGAAGAGAGAGATAGATTAAACTCCATAAGGATAAATAATATCGATACTGAGTTATATAAAGTTGTTGAGAGTGATATTACTTCTGGGATAGATAAAGTTGTTAAAATGATCTCGGACAAAGAGAATGAAATCGAGGAATTAAAAGAAGAGAACCCAAAACCAAGTGCACCTTTTGATGTCGATAGATATTCCACCAACGTAAAAGAGCTTAGAGAATTAAAAGATAAGCAGATAGAGGTTAAGATAGAGAGTACTCAGGTACAGAAAACAATAACTAATCTAAAAGATGGTGAAATATGTCAATCCTGTCAAAGACCATTGGAAGGTGTTGATCATAAAAGTGAGATAAAAGATAATGAAAACAAGTTACTTAAATTAAACGAACTTAGTGATGAGTTATCTACAAAATCAGATGAATTAACTAAATCTATTGATGATGATCAAACTCTAAAAGATTCTTGGGATAAATACCATAAAGTTGAGTTACTACTAGACAATAAGGGTATGGAGTTATCTAACCTAAAAGAAACATTGGTTAGGGGTGAAAATAAACTTAATGAATATAGATTAGCTAAAGAAGCTCTGGAGAAGAATAAAGATATAGACACCGAACTACAGAAACTTAAGTTTAAGATAAAAGAAGAGACTGACCAGAAAAACTATATAATGTTACAGATTAATAGTTTAAATAAGGATATAGAGTTATCTAAAACTAAAATAGGTGAATTTAATGACCTAATAAAAGAACTTAAGAACGAAGAGGTGTTAGATAAGATATTCAGGGTTTATCTAGAGATTTATGGTAAAAACGGGATATCAAAGATGGTTCTAGGTACAATGATACCACTAATAAACAGTCACCTAAGGATATTACTATCAGACACTTCCGACTTCGATCTAGAAATGAATATGAACCCAAAAGGTGAAATAGAGTTTCTAATGGTTGACAATGAGACTGGTGTGAACAAACCTTTATCATCTGGTTCTGGTTATGAAAAAACTGTTAGCTCATTAGCGTTAAGATGTGTATTAAGTAAAATATGTTCCCTACCTAAACCAAATATCATTATATTTGACGAGGTTACTGGTAAAGTATCTAATGATAATTTAGATAAATTAGGGGTATTCTTTGACAAACTAAAAACCTTATTTGACCACATATGGATTATTAGTCACAACCCATACATACAAGATTGGGCAGACAATGTAGTCAAAGTAGAAAAAAATGATAATATTTCTCAAGTCGTTTAATATATGGATAAGATGATAAATTTAATCGTATTTAAAATAAGGTATTATCTGTACAATTTATTCGTCAGAATTTTCACCAAAAAATCCAGGAAATATATAATGTTTTTTGTGGGGACCTATCCAGATAATTTTAAACATGGTTTAAAACCTATACTAGACAACGATCATCAGATAAAATGGGTTTTTGGCCCAGCATCTATAATACTGATATTCAACTCAAAGGAGAAGATAAAATATTTGGATAAGTTCTTTAAACGCATGTATTCCGAATATGCAGAATCCTTTTTTCTTTTTGACGTCACAAAAGGCAGATACTCCAAACATGTCGTCGAGGAATATTATAAACACCTATACTCAGAAGGACCTAAGCAACATAATGACTTAACACTAAATAAGGTACAGTACTTCATAGATATGGTGTCTAAAGCTAGGGAACAATATATAGACATTTTAAATGAAGAAATAAAATTCGCTAAAGATGTTGAGAACGAGGAAGATGTTGGTGAGGGTAAAAATTTTGATGTAGATATGAACTTAATAGATGAGATTCTAGATAAGATAATAGAACACGGGTACGACACCCTAACCAATGAAGAAAAAATAATATTAAAAAAATATAGATCTAATAATGAATAACAAGATAGACACAACACACTGGATTGACCAAAAAGAGATTAGTCATTACCTACACGAAGTAAGAAAACATCAACCCCTAACTAGACTAGAGGAACACCTACTATTAAAAGAGATTAGAGCTGGTAAACCAGGATCTAAAGAAAAGTTAATATACTCCAACCTAAGGTTCGTAATAAGTATAGCCAAGAAATATCAGAACAACGGTTTGAGTCTAAGCGACTTAATATCAGAAGGTAATTTAGGTTTATTAAAAGCGGCTGAGAGATTTAACTACGACCAGGATGAGGTTAGGTTCTTATCATACGCTGTATGGTGGGTCAAACAAACTATAATACAATCATTAAACGATAACTCTAGAGTAATAAGATTACCTATAAACGTTATAAATGATGTTAGGAAAATGAATAGAGAAATGACTCTAAACTTGACTGAAGAGAAACAAGCTATGGGTAACCATAAATACTCGAACTTACCATCTGTCGATAATTTAGATAATAAATACGATGAGGATGGGTTAAGTATTTATGATAAAACAGAGGACGTAACCTCATTAAGACCAGACGATATATATGACAATGAACAAGCCAATTTAAATCACGCATTAAATAAAGTTTTATTAGAACTTAGTGAGACCGAAAGAATGGTTATAAGTAGGTATTTTGGGTTAGATTGTGATGAGTCGACCCTACAAGATATATCGGTTGATTTAAACATAACAAAAGAAAGAGTTAGACAGATAAAAGAGAAGGCTATAAAGAAGATAAGGTTCTATTCGAGTAGTATTTTCGAATTATTGTAATTTTAATTAAAAGTTAAATATTTATAAGATATGGAAAAGATAAAAAAATTTTTTAGTAAATACGGTTTAATGGCTTTCATAGGATTATTATTTATAATGATGATAAGAGGTTGTAGTAAAAACGGTAAAATAAATAAATTAGAGAAAGAGAATACTACCTTAGTTCACACTATTAATGATTTAACTGAAACTGTTGATAGTGTATCTAATTCTAGATTAACTGATGAACAGATTAAATTGATTGAGTTAAAGGGTAAATCGGAGGTATTGGATTTTGTTAACAACGAAATTTCTAAATACGATAGAAATAAAAGTATGATGGAATTACAATTCGAAGTGATAGGTAGGAAAAAGAATATTGATTCTAAAATAAAAAGTATAGAAAAAAATAGGTAAAATGTTAAAATTTGAGCACACTAATAGTATTAATGAGGCTTTGACGCTATCAAAAGTCGTTAAAGATCAATTCAACTCTAATAGAGTCGTGATAGTATCCGACTTAAACGATTCGAACAAAGCCACGTCCGAAGTAATATCTGTAAAGGATATATTAAAAAAACATGGTTTCATGTGGGATGGTAAGAATAAACAATGGTGGCTTAATGATAAATTTAAACCGATTGAACAAGTTATAGATATAGCTAAAAAAGCTGTAGCTGAAGCTAATGATAAATTAAACCAATCTAACGAGGTTAATGAAATTATATCTAAATTAGAGGATATAAAAGAGTTCATTAAGACTGCACCAGTAGCGGAAGTATCTGACGTTACTAAAGACGATCTTACTGAAAAGTTACAAGGATTCATAACCGAATTAGCTGAAGAAGTTGACAGTGTTAGGTTGACATCGAAAGTAAAAGATTACTTTGACTTTTTAAGTAAATTCCCTAATTATTCGTTTACCAATCAGATACTAATCTACATACAAAATGAAAACGCCACTAAAGTGAACTCCAAAACTGGTTGGTCCAAGTTAGGTTTAAAACCTAAAGAAGGGGCTAACCAAATATTGATATGGAGACCAACACTTAAACCACCAACAAAAGGTGTGAAAGAAGCTAGGAAAAAAGATTTCATGACTAAGTTAAAAGGTCCTTTCAATGACGAAAAGAAAGAGCAATTAGCTAAACTATTGAAACAACCAGTGGCATCTATGCCGTTTGTTTTATACCCAGTTTATGATACAACGGACGTTGTAAAAGAAGATGGGTCTGAATACTCAGAACCAGAAAAAGTAGATTTAGAATGGCAAGACAGTACTGAAAATGAGGTTGCTGATAAGATATTTGAAGCTATGGTTAAGGTTTACGATGATTACGGTATTGACTTTGCTATAGAAGACTCTAAGAATGGAGAAGGAGGTTACTCAGCTGGTGGTAAAATAAGGATCTCAACCAGTACAACAGGTATAAGTAGAGCCTCTGTAGCTATACATGAATTTGCTCACGAGCTAATGCATCAAAGTTTCCTAAAAACTAAAGCCGAAAGTGGTAAAGATAATAATAAACTAGGTGATAAATCACAACATATATTAGATGCATATGTTGGTAGAGATATATCTGAGGTATTAGAGCTGCAAGCCGAGTCGGTTGCTTACGTGGTACTTAAGTCTTTTGATGTACCAGGTTTGAAGTACGCTGTAAATTACATAGCGCTATGGAAAGGTACTAAAGATAGTATAATAGGTAATCTAGATGTGATAACTACCACAGCCAATCTTGTTATCAAATCTCTAAATAAACATATCGATAGTATGAACGAGATTGAATCAGAATCTGATTTACACGGTGATACCGTGACGATGTCAAGTGTGGCTAAATTACTTAAAGCCCCTATAAATAAATCTATAGATGAGATATTTGGTGATATAAACGAAAATAAAAGTATATTCAAAAACATTATAAAGTGATGGGTGAAAAAGTGAGTAAGAATTTTATAATAGGTACATTCGTTACCCTATATATAATGGTATCGATTATATCAACTATACACGTAGTAGACTTCTTTCAATTATCCAACCCAAAGTGGTTAGCGATAACATTAGCAATAGCCTTTGAGATAGGTGCGGCCGCTTCTTTAGCATCAATAATAGCACTAAAGAAAATGAACAAAAGTATAGTATGGGCATTATTCTTCATACTAACTGCTATGCAAGCCATGGGTAATACCTACTACGCATATAAGAATCTAGAAGATTTTCAGATGTGGTCAGAACTATTTGGTTTGGTTGATTACGAACCTATTTTCCAAAAAAGAGTTATGTCGATAGTTAGTGGTGCTATATTACCATTAGTAGCGTTAGGTTTTATTAAATCGTTAGTTGATTATATAAGACCAGAGTCTGAAGCGACTGAATCCGACGTAAAAGAAGAGGTTGCTGAGGAAGTTACAAACCAAGAACCTACTAAAGAAGACGATTATTTTGAACCATGGGACAGATATCACAATGAAACAATGGGTCGAGAAGAACCTATAGATGAGTTTTACGAACCAATCAACACTGTAGAGTCCAACGAGGAAGATGATTATTGGGATGAAGATCATGCATTAGATATGGTTATGAATGATATGGTATCTGAATTAGACGACCAAAATCTATCAGATATTATGGACGAAACAATTGACCAAACACATGATTTGGATTGGGTTTATGATTATAATGAAATAGACGAAGAATCTAAAGAAATTGGGTTTGAACCTGAAGTGGAGGAAGTTGAACCCGAAGTAGAGGAAGTTGAAACTAAGAAAAAAAATTATAATAAAATTGATGATACTATAATGGTCTTTAAAAAAGATGAAAATTAATAACGAACATTATTTTGACGATAAAGATCATGTAACTAAAACTAAAGCGAAGAAAAAACAAATAGTTTTAACAAATACTGACTGTACTTTCAACGAGTACTTAACTAAGATAAAAACACGTTACAATGGTAAATACACCAGGGTACCGTGTTTTTCTATTTCTAAAGAAGGTGATGTATACCAACACTACCCAGTAAACTCTTATAACGAACTGATGTCTGAATACGGTATGGAAAAAAACGTTATAGTTGTAGCCATAGAAAATCATGGGTGGTTGAAGAAAGATATGTTAACTGGCGAGTTAGTTAATTGGAAGGGTTCACACTACGAGGGTGATTTAGTTGAAAAACCATGGAGAGGTAAAAAGATATGGTCTACATATAATGATATACAATACACTAAACTTGCAGAATTAATAGACTATTTATGTTTAAAGCACGGTATTGAAAAAGACTTCGTGGGTACAAATACTATAATAGATAAACCTAATTACCATAGAGGTATACTTAATAGGAGTAATTATAGTAAGAATTATTACGATTTATCCCCCGCATTCAATTTTAAAAAACTAAGCGAATTAATAAATGAAAATTATGGATAGGAGTTTTAATCACGACAAAAATTACGATGATATAAAATCGTTAATAGGTAAAATTAGAAGTGTCACTTTAAACGAAGAAGAGGAGATTGTAAAAACGACCCCAGAAGAGGTTGGTGACAAGTCTGGTGAGAAAATAAAATTTGATTCGATTAACACAATAGGTTATTTAAGTAAATCAGATGACGTTAATCTAGATATGAATGCTTTAGAAGAATCTGTAGGTGAATTTATTAAATCTAGTGGTTTACTATTATCATACGTAAATATAAGAGTTGAAATGGGTAGAATCATATTAACATCAGATGTTATAAAAAACCCTTCACTTGAAATGGTTAAAGAAATAATCATAGATACCAACGAAGAAGATGTTACTATAGAATTAATATCAGGACCATTGACTTTAAGCGGGGATTTACTAAACTTATTAAAGTTAGTTACTAGAACTTATGACGACCCTCAAATAGGTAGATCTAATTTGATAAAGGTTAGTCAATCAATTGATTAAGTTAAAAGTGATATTTAAAAAAAACTAACTATTTATATTAATAAACACTAACAATGAAAGTAAAAATAACAGATTCCGAATTAGAAAAATATCTTAAAGAATCATTAATGGAGTTTGAAGGTAAACCATTAGTTAATGAATCTTTAACGGCTACCGATAAAAGTGATGTTAAATCTATGATTAAGAAGGAGATAAAAGACTTCCTTGAAATAAATCGTAGCTCTCAATTCGAAACCAGAGTAAAAAACATTGTTAAAGATACTTTTAAAGATACGATTAAGTCTGATAGAGACTTAGAGAATAAAATGGTTGAAGTAAGCAGAAATGTTTTAGTTCAACTATACAAGCAATTATGGACCAGAAGAGCTTTCTGGGCAAATGATTTGAAAAACGCAGCTAACTAATGAAAAAAGAAGATTTATTGAATAAAATTAAAGAGACTATTAAACTTAATGAATCTGTTTCAGTTGCATCAACATTAGGGGTACCAGGTAGTCCTACATACGGTGGGTTCATAGGACCTTTAAGTATGATAAACAAAAAGAAATTAAATAGTAGATTATTTTACACTTGGGCCGACAAGAATGTTAAAAATTCTGACGGTGTGGGTACTGTAGTTGAACCACCACAAGGTTACGTTAGTGAACACATATACAATGCTGAAGGTGGTATGGTTACCGAAGGTGATTTAATTGAATGGTTTGGTGGTGATTTAAAACAAGGTACTGCCTTTAATGGTGGTAAGATTGTTAGTATCGAACCAAAATGTATGGCATTCCCATATTGCTCACAAGGTGCCACGGATAAACCAATAAAACTTATAGGTGAAACCAAAGAAGATATGTGTGATAGTTGCTATGATTATTGTAAACACATAGGTGATCAAAGCGACAATACACCAGAGCATATAGCTAAATTAATTAGAGAAAATTATTTAGGTGAAGCAAAAGAATTAGGTTTAGATGAAGAATCTAAAGAAAATGTAAAAGAATTAGATGAGTCGATAGAACTCAAAGACACTTTAATAGAAGAGTCAAAAGATATCAATAATAATATATTAGAAAATACCGATAAAATGGAGAATGTAAAATTAACGGCTGAAATGGCATCTAAATGCATGGAAAGCATAATGGAAAATAAAGAGTTGGCCGAATGTATGTATGAAACTCTTATAAAAGAAGGGTTCTTACCAGAAACCATAGAAGAAGGTGAAACTTACGAAAGTGAGTGTAAAAACATGATGGAGGATTCTGATATATGTTTAGAGATGGTTAAATCTTGTATGACTAGTGTTGACGAGAGTGAGTGTACTAATGAGATGCAGGGTTATATAACAGAATACTGTAAGGGTACATCTGAAGGACCTATTGAAGATAACGCTAAAGCTGTTATTAATGAAAAGGGTGAAGATAGATATACATTCTTTGGTAACTTAGAGCAAATGAGAAGACAATCTGATATATTATTAGCTCTTGACGAATCAAAAATACAAGAGTTATTAGATAACGGGCATGATTGGGCTCAAGACCACATCGCTACATCTAAAGAGAGTATGGACCAGGTATTTGATTTCATCATGAATGAAATGGAAACTCCAGAGACTACTGAACCAGAAATGGATAAAATGGATCTTGAAGAATTATCACCATCGGATATAGTAAACTCTATGAGAGAGGAAAATGAGGAAGTTAGTGTTAAATCAGATTCGCAGCAATATGAAACTGAATTGAGACAATTTAACCAATTTATGAACACTGTTGAGGGTAACCTTAATACGGTTGGTAAAATTTTATCACCAGACACTATTAAAGATATGTTCAACAACTACTTTAGAGGTTTTGAGTCTAGCAAAGAAGCTAACGCTGATGAGTTTATAGACTTCATACAAAAAGGTGGTGAAGAGAATCACTTAGAGTATTATGATAGAATTTTCTCTAAGGGACCTAACCAAAGTATCTTAATGTTATTAACTTCTCCAGCAAAAAGAGGTTTCTTAGATAAGAGTGGTTTAGATAGAGAAGATAAATTATTAGATGCATTAGACTCATTAGATAGCCTAGAATCTAGAATCTCAAAGAAGCGAAATTTCATATCCGATTACATGGATAGAAAAGATAGTAAAGAGATGGATAAATCTGATACTGATACTGATTTTTCTGATGAAAAAGAACCTTCTATGAAAGATCTAAAGAATATCGAAAAAATGGGTAACCTAGATATCGATAGCGATGAAGACTTTCTATCAGAAGCTGAGTTAGCGAAGTTTACACCTATAAAAGGTAAATTCGTTGATTCTGAAAATGATACTAATTCTAAAAAAGAAAATACTGAAGGTATTGAAGACGCTGAAGATTCTCAAGAATCTACAGAAGAGAAAGTAGATGATTTAAAAAATCAGAAATTTTCACCTAACATGGAAACCGAATCTGAAAAAGAGGCTAAAGAATCATCTTTAGGTTATAAAAACGCTTTGAATTTAGATTACGATAACGAACCTAGTGAGGAATACAAAGATAGAGTTGAAATGGAGGTTAAAACTGGACACTCTTTAAAAAGAGATGAAAAGACCTTAGGAGCCGAAGCTAACATAGATAATGAAAGTGAGGCTGGTGAAAAAATATGGGACGCATCTAAAGAAAACCAAGAGAACGCTGATAAAGATTACACTTCTAAACCTGTATCTGTAGAAGACGAGGAAGAAAAAGAGGGTAGTAATAAAATCAATGAGGAATTGGATAAGATGAAGAAAATGTTTTCTTACGACCAAAGCGTTATCGATGTAGAGAGAAAAACTAGATTAGTTAACGAAAACGATATATTCATTACTAATGTTAGTAAGAAGAAAATGTTATAAATAATAATTTAAATATAAACATTAAAATAAGGACTTCTTACTAAAGAGGTCCTTATTTATTATATATGAACAATAACAGGTTACATAAACTAATGGATTACTTCTCCAAAGAACTTAGCTCGGAACAAATAAGTTATTTAAACGCTATCAACAATATAACCTCCGATAGATCCGACCTGTTTAAAGAATTTGCAACTTCTCTAACGTATATAATTACCGACACTTACTTAGGTGATGACACCATATTCGATGAAGAAACTAAGTTAGTCCACTTCAACTGGTGCTGGGATACCAACATAAAGAATTTTAAGGAAGAAAATATTTGTATACAATCCAAGGGTGAGCATTACTATTATTTTTTAAATTATTTTGATGATGTATTTTATGACAACCCTAAAAAGAATGGCGAATTAACTGAGAGATTAATATATTCCTGGGAAGAATCTATAAATATAGATAGACCAAAGACCAAATCTGATTACGATCTATTCTGTGAGATATTTAAGACTATAGACAAATATTTTTTGAAGAATCATTGATAATACGAGATATTATCACTACTTTTATAAAAAAAACATATGGAAGTAGTTATATCATTATTAAATAAGTTAACCTTACTATTATTAATACTATCAGTATTAGTGGTAATTAGACATGTATTCCTTTTATTTAGGAATGTCATTAGTTCCGAACCAAAAAAGTACACTTTAACTAAATCAGAGTTAATCTATTTAGGTTTATCGATTTCCTACACAATAACATGTGTTATAAAAGGTATTATATTATGAGATTAGATCAAATGTTCGAAAAGTACCCAGAGAACCTTATAGGTTTTAGGGTAAACAAAGGGGTTAAAATTATTGATTATTGGTTAAACCCGAAATGGAATATACTAGATGAGTATATAAGTGAAGGTATTGAAATAAAGAAACAGAAAGTTTCTGAAGATAACGGGTTCAATTATTACGTTATGTATAGTCAAACAGAGTCCTTAGAGGGCCTATACAATATATTGGTTAAAATTATTGAGTATAATATTAACCTGGAAAAGAAACAAGAATTGTTTAACCAGAAAATAAACGAACTTAAAGATATATTCGGTAAATTAGATTATGATGAACTAACTTCATTATCTTTTGATACCCCACTACTTCTTGGTACACCAGATGTTAGCGTCTCTAAAAACGGTGATATTGAATCTGATGATCAAGAAATTGAGGTAATTGAAACAGAACCTGATACTGAAAATGTTGTTAATGAAGCAGAGGGGGTAGATGAAGCAGAGGAAGTGGTAGAAGAATCTAACGTTGCTTAATATGGGTTTAGGTGATATAATATATTTTATACTGGGGTGTTACGGCGTCTCAACCATATTAGTTCAGAGTAAATTATTCAAACCATTCAGAGAGTTAATGGTTAAAAAAGTCAAACCCTTAGGTACTCTATTTAATTGTATGATGTGTACTAGTTTCTGGGTTGGTTTATTATTTAGTACTTTATTAGAGTTTTCACCATCTAAAGAACTATACGAGATATTTATAAGCGGTAACGTACCAAATTATTTAACTATCGTAACACATAAACTGTTTGATGCGGCTTTTATATCAGGAGTCGTATACCACATATATATAATAGAATTATTAATCGAATCAAAACTACCAAATGAGCAGTAACATAGTTAATTTTTATAACGTATATTTAAACTACTTTAGTTCAGACAACCCTAGTTCAGTTGGATGGACCGATAGACACAATCAACACATAAGATTTAATAAATTATTCCATATCGGAATACGGAATAATGATAGTGTGTTAGATTACGGTTGTGGTCTAGGTCACTTAAATGAATATATGAGTGAGAATGGTTTTGAAGATATATCCTACACTGGTATAGATATAAACCCAAATTATGTAGAAAAAGCTAAAACTATGTACCCTGAGAAAGTATTTAAGGTTGGTGGTAATGAAATGATTTTAGGTGACGACGTGTATGACTATGTAATAGGTTCTGGTGTCTTTACAGTTGGGGTTACTATGGATTACATATACCAGACAATAAAGAGGTCTTATGACGCCTCTATAAAGGGTGTTGCGTTTAATTTTTTAAAAAAAGAGAGCGGATTAAGCCCACTTTTAACCTATAACATAAGCGACATAATTGATTTATTGTCCGATATAGGTGATATTGAGGTTGTAGAAGATTATCTTGGTGATGAAGATTTTACTATTTATATAAAAAAGTAAGTATTATGATTGACGATAGAGCTTATAAGAGTTACGAAAGGGAAATAAAAAAAGATGAGATCGAAGTGGATAGACATAAATCCAATTACATCAAACAAATAAAATCTGGTTTAGGTGATAAGATTAATGATATAAATTCGTATATAAAACCAGAACCGACTAAGTTATCTAAAATAAAAGAGTTTATAAAAAAAGTTTTTAAATATATATGAAATTAAATGATTTAAACGATATAGCTAAAAACATTACCTCTAAGCTCGTTAAAGATACTAGCATAGATGTAAGTATTAAATTAGATAGCGATAGACACGAAAGTCTACAACAAGAAGTTTATAGGTATATAAACAAAACCAACATTGGTTACAAATCAAGAAAAAAATTCGATATTATAATAGGGGATATCGCTTTCTTAATCATTAGAACCTAAACCAATATGTCAAAACCGTATAAAATACTATTATACAACGCTGGTAAACGGATTAAGGTACTTGATAGCACTAGAACATATTCAGAGTCTTTATCGTCATATAAAGAGATATTAAAAGCTAATAAAGTGTTCTTCCCCAAAGAATATGATTGGCTTGGTGATGAAACCGATTACGAATTGGTATTGACTGGCCCAAAAACAGGTAAATCTATAGAACATTTCAGGAATGACATGGGTGCTCTAGTTAAGGTAAATACTAGTGGTGATTTTGTTATAAAAAAAATAAACCCTTATTATATCGAAGAAGAATTTAAACATAAGAATACAGACCTCAAATATAATTTCAGGGGTTTAGTTAAAGACTTTTTATTAGGGGATAACACCATGGTAGTTATATCAATAAACAATAAATTGGTTATTGAGTATTTTGAGAATGAGTCGATAGATGTGTTTGTATTAAAAAATAGATCTGATTCCCAAAGACTAAATGAAATTATAAAGGATTTTAGTTATTCGAATAATCTGAATAACTTTATATTCTTTAACGATCCTACCGCAGATACTATAAAACGTATATACGATTCGCTAGAGACTAATTACGGGATATCCAGGAGATGGATGTCCAGAGTAACTACTAGGTAAAAAAAGAACCCCAAAAGGGGTTCAATCTTAATGTACTATACCGAATTCTTTTATTAACTCGAATACCAATTTCTGTGCTTTTTCGTAATGACTATAAACTCTAGCCTTTAGTTTTTCGTTATCTTCTTTAGCAGCTACTTTACTTAGTATAGATTTAGCTTCTTCCATCTTATCTAGATACTCTAAAAGTTCGTGAGAACCCTTTAAATCCTTCATTTCGAAGTCTTTATTTGTCTCAGGTTCTAAATCCATATCATCTTCATAAGAAACTTCATCTTCCATTTCGGTTTCCATTTCATCATCTTTAGAAGGATAATTAATCTTTCTATCAGAATCGTCGTCACCAAGCTGTTTAATTAAAGCATCCTCAACATCAGACTCTTTATCTAATTCGATATCATTATCGCGTAATTTAGCTTCTTCAGCCTCAGCAATCATTTTTATTTGTTTTTCTGTAAAAATTACTTTCTTTCCCATAGTTTATGTATATTTATATTTGAAATCTTATTATACTTCACAAGTAATAATAAATAGTCCAAAAAACTAAAAAAGATGTTAGATTTCTCAAATAAACTTACACGTATGAATGATTTGTTCATTTGTAAATTCAGTGTAAGTGATTACGTTAACAATATATTTAAAATATATTTTATATCACCAGACGGTGATCACCAATATTTATCCATAAATCAGATACAAAACGAGCAAAATAATTATAATTGCGTCATAGGGGAATTACATTTAAATGGTAAAAAAAATACTGTTTTTGAAGATACTGAGATTGAATCTTTCGTAATTAGTAGGGATTGTTATAGAGAATTTGTTGTTTACCACAATCAAATCCCAATGTGGGAGAGAGACAATATCATTGAAATAGAAAAAAACTACGGAGACAATTTGGTTGTTTAATATTATTTATTTAAATTCGCCATATGGAAAAAAATATGGTTTATCTGGATCAGATATTAAATTTATTGGAGTCTGAAGACTTCTTTAACAAAAGTGGTGTATTCATGGACAAAGATGTCCTATCAGAATGTCTATTAGACGTTATAGATTCTAATTACGAAGAGTATGGTGAGTATCTAATAACTCCAGATCAATTATCTGAAGCTGTAGAAAAAACTACCTCACTACTTATCGAGGAGACTTTTAATGATATGATAGACGATGGATCTATATCTATGACTGGGATTAATTCAGAAGGCGAATTTGTCTATAAAGCTAATACGGATTTAGGAGATGACGAAAACCCAGACAAAATAAATTAATCCATGGGTAAGTTAGTTAATTTAATACATAGGGTATCTGAAGAACGTTTCTATTCTGGAAAACACGGTAATATTATCAAAGAAGAAACCTTTAAGACACTTCTTAAAGAAAAAGTGGAAGTTTCTCTTCGTAGAGAAATCTTAGTGTTAGAGAGTGATGTTGATAATAATAAGTTGGTTCTAAAAAAGTATATTACTCTAAAGCACGCTAAATTAATTAAATTTAAGAGCGGGTACAAAAAATATGAACTCAAGACCACAAGTAAAGTATACACTAGTCTAACCCTGTATAAGGGTAACAAGGGTTTTAGCACATATTTCGTAAGTGATATCACCAAACCATACGTTAGAACAAATATAGTTAATAACAAGGTTATTATTATTATCAGAGAGTTATTAGACGGGTTAGGTTTAATTTCTAATAAAGAAGTTTATGGGTTTTTAGGGGTTTTTATTGATAATGTAAAAGACAACAAAACTTCATTATTTAACTTAAAAGGTACGACCAATGGTCAATTACTACTTAATTATGTACTAGGTAGGTTTTTAAATGGTTATGATTTAATCTATGATCAGGATAAATCAATAGAGGTGGCAAAGGTTTTTAGGTTAAACAAAAAGGCTTATGGGAACAAAACCATATATGATTACTTATCAGATAAATGTTTTTTACCTAATCCTCACATGATAAAGGAAGCATCCGATTTTAGGGATAAACATTTTCCGACTGAATCTTTGGATCTCACTATTTTGAGTATATATTACCACCTTGGGTATAACTGGGGGGATATATCGGTTAATACGGGTATGATTAGTAATACCATAAACCCATATTGTGATTATTTTAAATTTACAGCTCTAGGTGGTACCAACTACATTAATGATGATGGTACTAAAAAATTCTTAAGTTTAGTATCAAAACACAAAAATGGGCTAAGTGATATGTCAGTTGTCGATGTGATAAGATTAGTTAATAATCTAATTATTATTCAGGATGTTTATGGGTTATCTATAAATGAATCTTTTTTGGATTTAGAATTTACAGAAGACATAATATCACAATTATACGATACAGTTATAAATACAGGTATCTTCGTACCAAAAGAAAATCTAATTAAGTCTTTAAAAAGATCCGTAAAAAAAGGATATCGATTTGCCGTAGGTAGTGATCGTTATGATGAAAAAGACCATTCATTCGGTACAGTGTTTAATGACCCTACCAGTATAATAAAAATATTCAACGATAAAGGTAGATTGACACATTCGATGAGAATAGGTACTAATTCAACTTATGTTGATATTAAAATAGAATCACCAACATCAAAAAAGTTAGAGATGTTTAGTGATAGGGTATCTTCAAATAAATTCGGTTTAAATGTTAGAGGCCTTTATTCTAAAAGTAGGTTTGAAAACTATATTACTGAAAAATATACTAACATTTCATTAGATGATATTGTTTATAACGATAAATAGTATTATATTTGTAACGATAATTAATATAAATAAAAAAACAAAAAAAAATATGGATTTAGGAAAAGAATTTAGTAAATACGCTACAATGCACATGGGTATTAAATCAGAGTCACTTAATAACTTTAAGAGCTCAGTAACACCATACATTATGGAGGAAAGAGAAATGAATGTTACCCAGATGGATGTATTTTCTAGATTAATGATGGAAAGAGTTATATTCCTAGGTACTGGGATTAATGATCAAGTATCCAACATAATACAGGCACAATTACTCTTTTTAGAATCCATGGACTCTGAAAGAGATATCCAGATATACATAAATTCACCAGGTGGTTCTGTGTACTCAGGTCTAGGTATTTATGATACAATGCAATATATAAAACCAGAAGTATCCACTATATGTACAGGGTTAGCAGCGTCAATGGGAGCCGTTCTGCTATGCGCTGGTGCTAAAGGTAAGAGATACGCATTACCTCACTCTAGAGTAATGATACACCAACCACTAGGTGGGGCAGAAGGTCAAGCCACGGATATTGAAATAACTGCTAGAGAAATAGGTAAATTAAAGAAAGAATTGTATGATATCATCTCTCTCCATAGTGGGCAGAAATACAATAAAGTCTATAAAGATTCTGAAAGAGATTACTGGATGAAATCTGATGAAGCTAAAGAATATGGGATGATAGATGCCGTTATGGTAAGGAAATAATATTTGATAGACCTTATTATCACACCTTACACCATAAAAAATGTTTTAAAGTATTTGAGTTTAAGGTATAATTTTCTATAATTAATTACTATTTATAGTAATAACAATAAATTTGTACAAATAGAAACAAAAGATGTCAAACTTAATATTAAGGTCTTCACTATCCAGACCTCTAACACATAACGAATTAGATCAAAACTTACAATCTTTAGAGATTACTAAGTGGTCTAAAAAAGATTATAAATCTGGTCAATTCACTTACATAATATCCGAAAATGGCGTAACGTCATTATACGTTTGTGTCAATACACACACCTCATTCGTTTACGAAGACTCTGGTTTTTCCGAGATAGTAAACATGAACGGTAAGAACGTAAGGGTTTGGAGAAAAATTGCTGGTGGCGACTCTTCATCTAGCGGAGATGAATTCGTTGAGGTTGATTTTGATGAAAATACATCCACATTAACATTTAAATCAGCAAATGGTGCTGTAGTTAATGTAGACCTAAGTTCACTATCTGGTGGATCTGGTGTCTCTGGGACCTCTGGTACTTCAGGAATTGATGGGTCCGCTGGACCTGCTGGTGCTAACGGTACTTCAGGAGTTAATGGGGTAGATGGGAATGACGGAAACGATGGTGTTGATGGTACTTCTGGTATTGATGGGTCCACTGGACCTGCTGGTGCTGATGGTACATCAGGAGTTAATGGGTTAGACGGAAATGACGGTGCTAACGGTACATCAGGAATCAACGGAGTAGATGGTACTTCTGGTATTGACGGATCCGCTGGACCTGCTGGAAACGATGGTGCTGACGGAACCTCTGGTATTAATGGAGTAGATGGAAACGACGGTGTTGATGGTGCTAACGGTACCTCTGGAATTAATGGTTTAGATGGAAACGATGGAAATGATGGTGCCGCTGGTGCTGATGGAACTTCTGGAATTAACGGAGTAGATGGAATTGATGGAAACGACGGAGCTAACGGAACTTCTGGTGTTAATGGAGTAGATGGGACATCAGGTATTAACGGGGATAGATATAAAACCCAATCAAATGACACATTCACATTAGGTAATTCTGGATCTATAGTAGTAGATAGTAATTTATCCTACACCCCAGCTCAAACAGTTTTAATAACATTTGATACTGCGAACTACCAGGAATCTAAAGTAACCAGTTATGATACAGTAACTGGTTTATTAGTTTTTGGTGCACCTATAGATATTTCTGGTTCTGGTACATACTCATTATGGTCAGTAAATTTAGCTGGTGCGTCAGGTGGTGATGGTACTTCAGGTATTAGTGGTACATCTGGTGTTAACGGATTAGATGGAAACGATGGTGCTAACGGTACATCAGGAGTTAATGGTGTTGATGGAAACGATGGTGCTAACGGAATAGACGGAACCTCTGGTATTAGTGGAGTAGACGGAAATGATGGTATTGATGGTGCTGATGGTACATCAGGGGTTAATGGTATTGACGGATTAGACGGAAATGATGGTGCTAACGGTACATCGGGTATTAATGGACTGGACGGAAATGATGGAGCTAACGGTACATCAGGTATTAATGGTTTAGATGGAAACGATGGAAACGATGGTGCTAACGGAATAGACGGAACCTCTGGTATTAGTGGAGTAGACGGAAATGATGGTGCTGATGGAACTTCTGGAGTTAACGGAGTAGACGGAAATGATGGTGCTAATGGTACTTCAGGTATTAATGGTTTAGATGGAAACGATGGTGCTAACGGAATAGACGGAACTTCTGGTATTGATGGATCCACTGGACCTGCTGGTGCCGATGGTACTTCAGGTATTAATGGATTAGACGGAAATGACGGAAACGATGGAGCTAATGGTACTTCAGGTATTAATGGAATTGACGGAAACGATGGAGCTAATGGTACTTCAGGTATTAATGGTTTAGATGGAAACGATGGGGCTAACGGAACTTCTGGTATTGATGGGTCCACTGGACCTGCTGGTGCTGATGGTACATCAGGAGTTAATGGATTAGATGGAAACGATGGCGCCAACGGTACTTCTGGTGTTAATGGTTTAGATGGAAATGACGGAAATGATGGAGCTAATGGTACCTCTGGAATTAATGGTTTAGATGGAAATGATGGTGCTAATGGTACATCAGGGATTGACGGACCCTCTGGACCCGCTGGTGACGATGGTACATCTGGTGTATCAGGTATTAACGGTGTTGATGGTACTTCAGGAATTAATGGTTTAGACGGAAACGATGGTGCTAATGGTACATCTGGTTTATCAGGTACATCAGGTACTTCAACTGTAGATACTAAATATGATTTAGATAGTGCGCAATCTGGTTCTGATGTAGAACTTAGTCTTAGTGGATCCGATGCCACTACGGATACTGTGACATTAAAAGCTGGGTCTAACATTACTCTTACAGATGATGGATCTAAAAACATTACTGTAGCCGCTTCTGGTGGAGGTAGTGGTTCTAATACATATATAGCTAGAGTCGAATTTGACTCAACGCAAGTAGCGGTAGGAGCATTTTTTGAGGACTTTTCTGGTGAAGGTAAATATGTAACAGCTGGCGCTAGCGCTAACCTTGTTGATGACATATTATTGAGTTTTACTTTTGCTGGAGAAATCGCACCACCTCACTCCATACTAGTTTATGCGGCAAATGCTATTACTAATGAATATATTATAACACACCTAAACGCTGGTGGTGATAACCTAAACTATAAAATAAAAGGTTTTACGTTCGCAGATTATACCTCACAGAGTGGTGAACCAGATCAGATTGACGCTGATATATTCAAAAACTTCGGTGCGACTTCTAATATAGAAATAGATACGACTAAAGCTAATTTTGATTGGGCCAGACTTGGGTTCCCAACGGCTAAAGAAGCACACATGTATATAATGTTCTCTTTTTAATATAGAATAGAAAAAAAATAAAAAAAATACACATAAAATTATGTCATATAATATAACTCCTATCACGCTTAAGGGTAAACTATCTACGATGGTAGGTAAACAACTTTATGGTGAGAACGACGGTTCTGGTTTACAGAACCAGTACCAAACATACACGGTAACAATAAATACTATAGGAAGTCAAGGTCATTCAGACGCTTCTACTAGAGAACCTTTATTATATAACGGTTTAGATGTACAAAGTGGTATGTTTTTATCCGATGATGGTGGTAATACTATATTAAAAATTATATCTATATCAAGTAAATCAGAAACAGGTATAGTATGTATTTGTGAGGATGTTGACATGATGTCCTTCAGATTGAATAACATTAATAGTATATCCGAATCTGCTGATGTAGTTATATTCGGTTTAAACCCTGAAGGTGAACCAATAATTATTGGTTCACCATTCCTAAGAGGTTCTGTTGATAAAGTACAATCTAGATTCAATTTAAATGAGAGAGATGATAGACTTAAGTTCTCACACGACTCAGCTCCTTCAGTAGACCTGGGTGACATAGTTACCATAGATTCTAACGGTAATCTAGTCAAGTACGGTACCACAGGTACTTCAGAGTTAAGAGTTGGGGTTGTAATTAATAAATTAAGAAACGGTAAGGATGTAATATTAAAACCTTTTAATGATGTAGTCAGAGATTTTGGTAAACCAGAAGATTTGTTAGGTAACACAGCTGGTACTTATTATACTGATATAAACTCTGAGGGGAGTATAACCACTTCTGAAGGCGGTAAAGCCACTTTCTTACAATTGAATAGTGCTGTACCAACAACTCAGGTAATAACATCAACCACTCAACCAACTTCAGGAGATACAGTTACTATAAACGGTGTTACAGTATTTAACGGACCTAACGGTGATTCAGTAGCTGATGCAACAGCATTAAGTGGGTTAATAAACACTTTCACATCAGAAACAAACGTTAGTTCCTCTATAGAATCAGACCCAGCTATCGTTGACGCTGAAAATAATTCCTTAGCTTACGCTGGATCATGGGGTGAGAATGATATATTTATACCTTTAAATTCGGCAGGTGGAGCGCCACCAGCTAATTATCCAGAGATAACTATCTCTGATGGTAATAATACTGCAAATGTAGTTTTTGATACCTCAGACGAAACAATTTTAATAGGGTCACCGTATGAGGTGATTTCCCCAGCTGGTGTAGCTTCCGCTATACAAGCCGTGATTACGGCTAACAATCTAGATATTATTGTTGAATTATATTCTTCAGATTCGCATAATGGTTTGGCCGTAAGGTTAACAACTACTGGATCTGCTACTGGTATAACATTAACGAACGTAACCGCAGATCCTTTCGGGGGTAGCGTTGTTGGTAATTCTAGTTCTACGGGTATAGAGTTATCAGGTTCATTAGGTACACCTAGTTTAACGCTAACCAGAAATTCTGGTGGTTCTATAGAGATTGGTGGTTCACCAATATCTGGTGGTTACATAAACCAAGGTGGGGTGGTATCATCCAACTCTGGTAGAATACCATATCTATTATTACTAGAATCAACTGGTGCCTCAGGAGAATCTGGAACCTCTGGTATTGATGGTACTTCAGGTATTGATGGTACTTCAGGAGAATCTGGAACCTCTGGTATTGATGGTACTTCAGGTATTGACGGTACTTCGGGAGAATCTGGTACTTCAGGTATTGATGGTACTTCAGGAGAATCTGGAACCTCTGGTGTAGATGGTCTAGATGGTGTATCCAGCGGAAGAACTTACTATTTCAATAATTCGGTTATAGAAGTAGGTGGTATTAAACAATTATCTACGGAACCAACTTCAGCTTCCGAAAGTACAACTTCAGAGTTGATACTAAAAAATGCAGAAGGTATAGTAGATTCTTATATATCAGAACCATTCGATTTCACTAAAATACCAGGTGGTGTTCAGAGATTTTATGTTTGGGGTACAAAACCAAACGAAGGTGATCACATAGAGTTGTATGTGAGATTAAGTGTTACCGACAATGCTGGTAACCTTTTAGTCGTTGCTGGTGACTCACAACCTGTTGATATGGGTTGGAATAATAATTCATCAACACCAGTTGAACACTTTGTTGATATAACGTTCCCAACAACAAATGTTGAGATAGGTCAAAGGATGTTGGTTGAGATATACGCAGTCAACCTAGACAACCAAGACCATACAGTATCGATATACACAGAAGGTACTTCACACTATTCATATGTTATAACTAGCGTTGGCGTTGATTACGTAAACACTACCGTTACTGGTTTAACTATAAACAACACTGTTTTAGAGGTAGGTAGTAGTGATGGTTCATCGGTTAATTTAGATTTAAACCCTACAGATAGTACGCAAGTTAAAGACGGAGTTACGACTCATGGGTATGTCTTTATAGATGAAACTAACTTCACAGCACAACCATTTAACGCTGTTTTTGATACTAGCTCTAAAATAGAAACAACTATGTTCCATGAGTTAGATATAAACGATTTTGATTCGAAACTAACCTATGTAGTATTAGATGTAGTTAATTTAACTTCAACCAATAATTACATAGTATTACTACCATCATTCAACCCAACAAACGACGAATCTAGGGTTATTAGGTTTTTAACTAAAAGAAATAATCTAGAGAATAAAAACGATCTTTGTTTCGCTAGTAAGTGGGTGTCTAATGGTACGGTTGATAGAATCATATCAACAAACCTAAAAACTAGACTACAGGATGCTGGGTTCTTTTACCCTCTAGAGAGTGTAGAGTCTACCGATTTATTATATGATGGTTCAGATTGGTTAGTGAATAACGTACAAAAACAAGGTTATATCTCATACCAACCAGTAAACTACTTACTAGATGGTGATAACGGTACATCTGGACAATATAAAAATAGAAACCTAGAAGACCTAATGTAATGAAATTATTTGAAGTATTAAAATTAAACACTGAGCCATTCTCTATAGAAGTAGAGGATGGTTTGGAATTCCCAGAAAACAAAACTGAAGTTGCTAAAGAGTTTATTAAATTCTGCTGTGATGAATTAGAAATATTCGGGGAATTTAAGTGTATCTTATGTCATGATAGGGAGAAAAACGGTGTTACTACCACAGCCTTTTATAGAGATAAAGATAAATTAATTTGTGTTTATGCTAAAAATAGAATGTTAGGTGATGTGATGAGAAGTGTTGCCCACGAATTAGTGCATAAGAAACAATACGAGGATGATAGGATAAAACTACCAGTACAAGATGTAGGTGGTGTTATAGAAGACGAAGCTAATGCTATAGCTGGTCAATTAGTTAAAAAATTCATAAAAACAAAAGAAAACGGAGTACATCTTTTTGAGTCGGTAGACTTCATAACTAAAAATATTCTAGATTAAGTTTTGATAGTTTAATATATTTTCATATTTTTGTGTTATATATTAAAATTAAATAAATGGGTAAAAAGTCTAGAGTTAAATACTTGTATGATAACGTTTTTAAATCTATATACAGGAAGGCAGTAAAAAGAGGTCAATTATCCGATTTAGGGTTAGATACTGCATATAATAGATCTTTAAGTGCAGAAATGCGTGGTTTGTATCAGTTAGAACCTAAAGACAAGTACTATGACCAAATTCTAATTAGGTTTTTAATAGAATCAGGTTTACTGAGTCAATATATTGGTGAAGAAGAAACACTAAGTGAAATAACTTTTAATTGGTTGGTTGATTGTGACCCCACCCCCAACAAAGAAAACCTAACATGGTTACTTGGTTTGTACAAGAAACAATTAATAGCTATAGGTGAAGATATCTCAGAAAAATCAAATACAAATGACCCTTATGTATTACCACACGAAATACGTAATTTCTACGAGGATTTAATGAGTAGTGTTAAAGGTTCATTAGACACATTAAATTTCCTAAAAAAAACCAAAGCACTTTCTTTAGATAAAAGAGATATAAATAAATACCCAGATTATGATACCTTAAATAAAACCGTACTACCTTATACGGTACTAAGTTATGATGACTCTGATGTGCATACCTTAACACATAGAGAGATAAAGTGTATAGATAATGCTGAAAAGTTTAAATCTGATAAAGCTAATTACGACCCAAACCACGGCAGAGCCACTCTACTTTACGAAGATGATAACTGGGTTGTCGTTAGTACAGATGACGAAAAAGCTAACGTAGAGTTTGGTATAAACTCGACCTGGTGTACATCTGGTACTAAGTATAATAATATGTTTGATAGTTATACCTCGAGAGGGACCTTATTTGTTCTAATAAGAAAAGGTAAAGGTTCTAGAGAGTCCATAAAAAGGGATCCAAAGAATAGGTTACAATTACATTTTGAGGATGACCAATACATGGATGCCAACAATGTTGGTATTGATATAAATAAATTATTTTTCGAATTTAGTGGTCTTAAAGAACATTTTAGGGACTATATTATTAAAAAGGTTCTACCCAAAAAAACATCCAATAAAAACACTAAATCGGCTTCTATAATAAAGTATTTATTGAAATTAGGGTATGGCGAATCTATTATTCAGATACTGAAAGAATCTAAACCAAAGTCCTTAGATTTTAGTGGCAATAAGTTAGACCAAGATTTGTTACTAGGATTAGGTGAGATAAATAGTTTAGAATCGTTAGATTTATCTGACTGCTCTATAACAGAGTTGCCAGAAAGTATAAGTAATCTAAGTAAACTTAGATATCTAAAATTAAGGAATAATGGTATTAAAAACGTACCTAAAATCATTAATTCACTAACTAACTTAGATTTCCTAGACTTATCCAGTTGTTCTATAGATAATCATATAGATTTAAACGGTTTAACTAAATTAAAATCGTTAATATTGGATTACAACCCAAAACTAACAAAACTACCAAAAGGTATTGAGAATTTAAGTAGTTTAGAGAGGTTAACCGTATCAAATTGTGGGTTAAAAAGTGTTGGTAAAGAGATATTGTCGTGCGATAGCTTATATTTAGTAGATTTACATGCCAATGTTAAATTATCCAAAGTACCTAAAGATATGAGTAAGATACCTAATGTAGTTGCCATATGTTTAGACCACACCTCTGTTAGTGACGATTTAATTGATGAGTTAAACAAAAACAAGAGATCTAATGAGGTTACAATTATAAAGTATGGTGTTTAGTTAATAAAGGTTTCTTAACCCTGTATATTTTAGATATAGGGTATTCCTTTACCAATTTGGATATCATTTCATTGATACTAATATCAGTCTTAGGTATTATTGATAAAGGTCGCCCACTGACACTATCTATAATGTGTAACTCAAAAAATTCGTTATTTAATCTAATCTCTAAAAACATTGGTATAAAACTAATATATTTATATGGTAGAATAAAGCTAAAAAACCATATATTTATATAATATATAGAAATATAATATGATCAATAATTCGGATAAATATAGACAGTTTATAGTAGGTAAGATAATAACTGAAGGTAAGTCACCTAACAATAGAATTAACATTACTTACGACAAGTCTACCAACAAAGGTTTTTACAAAGAAGTTTTAACTATCAATGAAATAGATAAAGTTACAAACGGTTTTGAAGAAGAGTCTATAGACACTTATTTAAATGATTTTTTGTATAATAGAATTTACAACGTACTAAACGAATCTGGTTACACTGTCGATACGGATCTAATTGATATAAATACGACTGACTTTTATGATGGTTACGAGATAAGTATCCCAATACTTAAAGAGTTTGATGACTTATTAGAGGATCTATTTAATGAAATAGATGATGAGATGGTTGATAGCGGTAAGGTTTACAATAAACAAACAGATAATACTGTTTCGGATGTACCCTTAAACAAAGAACCTGACACCAAACAAACACCTAACGTACCAGATGACGCAAAGACTGAAAAAACACAGAATCCTAAAAGAGTTGATTTACTCTTAAAGTCGGTTTTTGAGAGTAAGTTTAATAACTACACCATAAAAAGTGATGCTGGTGATTGGAAACCTACTAAATCTCTAAAGGATGACGGTAAACTAGCCATAACCTGGGAAACGGATAAGACCAATAACGTGTTAATTGAAACCATTTTATTTCCAAATGATTCGAACAAAATCAAACTTAAGGTTAAAAATAGAAAGGGTGTTGTATTAATAGAGGATTTTTTCGAGATATACAGTATTCCTACTGACAGTTTCTTAGCTGAGAAGTTTATTAGGAAGACTTACATAAACTTACTTAAAAAGTTTATAGATAACAGAGTCATAACGTTAGAACCATTTAATACTGAGTTTATTTTTTGGAAAACGGATAACCCTAGTTTCTCATACTCATTTAGTTCACCGAATAAAAATAAAATATTATTAGATTTAATAAGTTTTATAAATGTGGCTAAAAAACCTATACTAGATGATTTCTTTGAACAAAACAACCTTAAACACAAACAAGGTTATTTACAAACACTATTAGATTCGGCTGAATCGGCTGGTATATTTAGCTTCAAAAGAGAAGGTAATGAGATAATAATATTAAAAGGACCTAATTACAAAGATTTCCTTGCTGGTAAAATAAGAAGAGTAATATCGTAAAGTTATGAGTGATCAGGATATGTCTAAGATTGATATTATAAGTTTTGTATTTGATATGTTGATCATATTATCACCATTCACTTTATTTTTTAGTAACCCCCTAACAGTATTTACCACATTATTCTACATAATATACCTACCTAATTTATTTTTCAATATATACAAATACAGGTGTAAAAAGAGAAATATAGAGGCTTTAGAATCACAATTCAAAAAAATTATTAGCGAAGACTTTTTTATTGAAAATTAATTTACTATAATTGTATCATGAACTTAAATTATTAGTTCATAAACAATTTAATTATATGGACAATAAAGAAGAAAAAAAACCCAAAGGGGTCCTATTCGGTATGTTAGCGTACATGTCGGAAGAAGAGTATTATAGTTTTTTAGAACAAATAAAAGTTGGTTCTGAAGCTGAGATAATCTTAGTAGTTAACGCGGCGTTAAGATACGCACAATCAAAAGGGGTTTATTCCCTAGAAGAATCAGAAATCATAATAAATACCTTAAAATTGTTTAGTAAAGAAGAGGTTACAGAAGAACCTAAAGATGAAGCTAAATTAGAAGAAAATTAAAGATATGGAAAAACCAAACGTATTTAACGCAAAAGAATGTAAAGAGTGTAATATACCAAAAGGTTGGGGTCACGAGGTTATATTCGAAAACAACGAACTATACTGTGGTAAACTACTAGTCTTTAAAGAAGGGTGTAACTTCAGTATGCATTATCATTTGATCAAAGATGAAACCTGGTACGTACAAGAAGGTGAGTTTTTATATCGATGGGTTGATACTGAAGATGGGGTAGTTAATGAACGTCACCTGGTAGAAGGTGATACGGTAAGACAATTTCCTGGTCAACCACACCAAATTAAAGCATTAACAGACGGTATTTTATTCGAAGTTTCTACTGAACATAAAGATTCGGATAGTTACAGGATATATAGAGATTGGAAAAAAAGTCTTTAAATATTTGTATTATTAATAAATAAAAACTATTATTATAAAAATGGGGTTAACTAGAAAAATAGCTAAGTGGTCTTTGGGTAGATTATTAAATAAAGGTGACGACTTGTCAACCTTATTTGTTTTAACTAAAGAACAACAAGAATTAAAAGAAGAGATATCCAAATTAAATGAAGAATTAAATCTTTTAAGTAATCAATTCAATATAAAAAGAGCTGAGATAATAGAGGAGCAAACTGATTTAATAAACATAGTAGAACCTTCTTACATGACAATGTTAGCAGAATCTAAAGATAATACACTAAAGACTACTATGACTAAAATTTGGTTAGACAAATTTAATACTATAGACAGTATGGTTGAAGAACACGAAAAACTTATACAATTATACGCAAAGAAACATCAAGAATTATTAATTAAAGAAAGTGAATATGAGGTTTAAAGATTTAACAGAGTCAGACATAAATAAGGCTAGAGAAATATACCTAAATAAAGAGTTGTCTTGGGACAATAGAATGAAATTGCTAATGGATTTATTCGGTAAATCAGAAAGAACCGTTAGAAAGTGGTGTTCTGACAAGTTAGGTTTTAAAGAGAAGGTAGAAGTTGAACCAGAGCAATACCAATCAGCAAAACAACGTGTAGCTGATAAAAGCAAGAAAAGATTTATCATTACGTGGGGTCAGAATAACACTCCAGTACATAAAGGGTTTTATAACAATATGGAAGCCTATGCTGAGTTCATTGAAGCCGATATACACATTATATTAGGTAGATATAAAAACCCTACCTCAGTATTCAATGATTCTGAAGAAGATTTTTGGGTACCAGAGGTTGAGAAGTATATGGACGCTGGTAGACATAACGTACACAAGTACCTATCTATAATGTCAGACATAAAGATGCAACCAACAGCCATAAACCCAATGAGTGGTCTAAGAGGTGTTAGTGGTGCTAATTCTTGTGTTTTCGGTGCACCTAAAGTACAAATGGAAATGATACCAGTATTAGAGGGTAACAAACCTAAAATGATGCTTACCACTGGTGCTGTGACTAAAATGAATTACACGGACTCTAAAGCGGGTAAAAAGGGTGAATTTCACCATACATATGGGTTTGTTGTAGTTGAGATAGAAGATAATGAGACTTTTTATATTAGACAAGTAACCGCTGATGATAAAACTGGTGATTTTACTGATCTTTGTTATAACGTAACAAAGGGTAAAGTTAAAAAGATTGATTCTATTGCGGCAATAGTGTTTGGTGACTTACATTACGGACACCACGACCAAAACGTTATAGATAGAACCCATAAGTTCCTTAAGAAAGTTAAACCAGACAACGTAATCTTACACGATGTATTCGATGGGGATTCTATAAGTCATCACCAGATGAAAGACCCGTTCATCCAATACGCAAAAGAATTAGATGGAACCAATTCACTTAAAAAAGAGGTTGATAACATGATGGATGGTTTAAAGGCTTTTAGTAAATACAAGAATGTGGTTATAGTTAGAAGTAATCATGACGATTTCCTGGATAGATGGTTAAAGAATGAAGATTGGAAGAAACAACCTACCCAAAAGAACTCATTAGTTTATATGGAATATAGTGCTATGCTATTGAGACAATATGGTGAGAATAATGTTAAAGGGGTTATACCAGAAATCATAAACAGTGAGTTCCCTAAATTTATAACGTTAGGTAGAAACGCATCTTATATAGTTAAAGACTGGGAATTAGGTCAACACGGAGATGTTGGTTCAAACGGAAGTAGAGGATCTCTATTACAATTCAGAAACCTAAATACTAAAATAATTGTTGGGCATTACCACTCTCCAGGCAGAAAAGATGGTGCTTTAGCTGTAGGTACATCAACAAGACTTAGAGTTGGTTATAACATAGGACCTAGTTCTTGGTTACAATCACACGTTATAATACACCAAGATGGTAAAGCGCAACATATAAACTTTATTGATAATAAAGATGGTAAAACTAATTTCACTACCTTTGATATCTAAAGTTTATGGTTTTCAGAGATGTAAGAGGTGATATTATAAACAACGTAACCGAATATGTTAACGAGTGGTTGACAAGAAACCCTAAGTCGGAAATATATATCGGTTGCGATTCGCAGGAAGTTAGTAAGTTTGTTAATTACGTAACGGTTATATGTTTATATGAAATAGGTAAAGGTGCTCATGTTATACACACTAAGGAAACTAAACCTAAACCTAAAAAAGGTAAGCAAGTTGCTAATATGTATTCCAGGTTATGGTCTGAAGTAGTTAGATCAGTGGAAGTTGCTGATAAAATAGATGGGGTTGATGTTAAAATAACCATACACGTAGATTACAACCCAAACCCTAACTGTAAATCCAACCAATTATATGATTCTGGAATTAGTTACGCTAAATCAAAAGGTTATGTAGCTGTAGGTAAACCAGACGCATGGGCCAGTAGTACTTGTGCCGATAAGTTATGTAGGTAGTGTTATTTATAAAAAACGTTGTGTTCTTTAAGGAACGATATCTTATCATCCTCTTTAATACAAGTTTTAGTGAAATTGATAATATCATCATCATCGAGTTTAAACCACTCACCTACCAATCTCTTATTAGCAAAAAGTCTATGTAAATAACTTTCTATTCTTCTGTAGTTATCAGATTCGTACTCTTTTACGATCATTATTTCGGAACCGTTACCAGTCTGTAATCCTTTAACCCTACTAGAAGACGAATTCTTAGTTACACCTATTTTAAACTGAGACCATTCTTCATCGGCCAATAAATAAACTTTACCCATATAATTTAAAGTTAAGGGTAAAAAATAAAATGTAAATTAGTTCTTGTCACAAAAATAGTTTATATTTGTGATAAGAATAAAATATTAGACTATGATTGATTTAAAAGATATATCGTTAGAGATCAGAGAGATCTTCGAAGAAAAGAAAAAAGAGTTAGAATTGAGTTTTATAGAAGAAACCCACACATACTTTATGAAAGATAAGAATGGTGAAGTTAGAAGTGACTGGCCTTCAGTATCTAAAGTACTAAAACATTTCTATACAGAATTCCCAGCAGAAGAAATTTCATTAAGAAAAGCTAAAGGTGATTTAGCTGTACAACAAGAATTGCTTAGCGAATGGAAGGCCGCAGGTGAATATGCGACTAACATGGGTTCTAGAGTGCACTACATTTTAGAGAAAAAGCTTATTGAAGCTAATGGTAATTATAAGGATGTAAGGGAACCTATATTCGTAGTTGATACACAACAAACTATGAAATCCAACTCTATGATTGAAGCTGGCGAGAGTTTCATAGAACTTATGGATAAAAGAGGTGCTATATTGTTAGACACCGAAATGGTTTTAGGTGATCCAGAACTAGGTTATACAGGTCAACCAGATAAAGTATGGTTGATGATGAATAGAGAAAAGACTGGTTTTGGTATGGTCATAACGGATTGGAAGAGTAATAAAGAAAAGAACATGCGTGTGAATAAGTGGACTAAACAAATGAAGAAACCTTTTCAAGACCACCCAGATAACGCATTAGGTCACTATTATCTACAACTACCTTTTTATGGTAGATTAATACTTAAGATGTTAAAAGGTAGTAAATATGAGAACCTTAGTTTAATGGGGTGTGTTATAGTACTAGTTAAAGATAATGGTGATTTCGAAGAGTTCAGAGTACCCAAAGACGTCATAGAGAAAGTAATGAAACTAGATATGAAAAAATATTTAAAATAATTTGATTAAAGTATTGGTAGTTAACTTTTATTACCTATATTTGTATCAACAAAGGACTCGTAGCTCAGCTGGATAGAGCATCTCCCTTCTAAGGAGACGGTCACAGGTTCGAATCCTGTCGGGTTCACAACATTGGTTAATGTAGATCGCTTATGTCGATGAAACTAATCCCTCACATGGGGGAGAGAAGACGAAATTTCTTTAATAAGTGTTTTTAACCAATCATTCCTCCTTAGCTCAGTTGGTTAGAGCATCTGACTGTTAATCAGAGGGTCCTTGGTTCGAGTCCAAGAGGAGGAGCAATTAAGAGAGGTAGTGAAGCTGTATGGTATATCTTTAATCCCGCTGACTGTCGAAAAGGTATTAGGAGATTCAGATGTGTTAGATATATCACAGAATACCCGAAAGACCCGAAACCTCTCTTATACGGACTTTTAGCTCAGATGGTTAGAGCACCGCACTCATAATGCGTAGGTCGTAGGTTCGAATCCTACAAGGTCCACAGAATTAATTATAAATAAAAAGATCATGAAATTAGATTTTGACGACATATTACTAACACCTCACCCAATCACCAGTATTGATAGTAGGTCAGTTATTAATACCAATACGAGTACTGGTTACTTACCTTTATTTACGGCACCAATGGATACGGTGATCTGTGAGAAAAACACTAACCACTTCCTAGACAACGGTATACACACAATAAAACCAAGATCTAAAACATTTGATCACTCCCCTGATTCGTCTATGGAACAATGGGTGTCTTACGGGTTACAACAATTTAGAGAGGTCTTCATAGATAATATACAAACAAAAGAACGTAAACACTACGTATTAATTGATGTAGCTAATGGTCATATGCCTTCGGTATATGATATGACAGTCAAATCAAAGGAGATATACGGTGATTCGTTAGTATTAATGGTTGGTAATGTAGCTAATCCAGAGACATACACTATTTTATCTGAAGCTGGTGCTGATTTTATAAGAATAGGTATAGGTAATGGTGGTGGTTGTTTAACCACGCAACAAACGGGTATAGGTTACCCAATGGCCTCGCTAATAATAGATACATATAATGAGTCTTTACACTTGGATAATCCAGCTAAAATTGTTGCCGATGGTGGGTTTAAGAAATACTCAGACATAATTAAAGCATTAGCACTTGGTGCGGACTATGTTATGTTAGGTTCTATATTAAATAAAGCATTGGAAAGTTCGGGTGAGACAGCTATGAGTGATGGGGTGGTAGTGGACCAATTTAGTCCAGATATAGCAAACCAATTTAATTCAGGTTTAGAGTTATTTAAGCAATTCAGAGGTATGTCAACCAAAGAAGTACAATCTAAGTGGGGTAATAGCGTATTAAAAACCTCTGAAGGGGTGTCTAGATCACATAAAGTGGAATATACTTTATCTGGTTGGGTTGATAATTTTAAACATTATTTAAAATCAGCTATGAGTTATTCTGACGCTAAAAACCTAACTGAGTTTATAGGTAGAGTGGATTTCAATCAAGTTTCTGAATCTTCTATAAAAAGATATAGTAAGTAAGGTTGTTTAATATAGGTGTTTTACTATAATTGGTATGTATTTATATTGATTGCTCGAGTGGTGGAATTGGTAGACACGATGGACTTAAAATCCATTGAACAGTAATGTTCGTGCGGGTTCAAGTCCCGCCTCGAGTACAATTTGGGGGATTAGCTCAGCTGGCTAGAGCGCTTGCCTTGCACGCAGGAGGTCATCGGTTCGACTCCGATATTCTCCACAACAGTACTTATCACGCTTTAACGGATTGAGCAGTTCTCAGTCGAGCGTACCAAGATAAGTCTTTTACGAAGGTAATCAGTTGCAAATGGTTACCTTTAATGGTCTGGTAGTTCAGTTGGTTAGAATACTTGCCTGTCACGCAAGGGGTCGCGAGTTCGAGTCTCGTCCAGACCGCCAACATAAAATGGTCCCTTCGTCTAACGGTTAGGACATCAGGTTTTCATCCTGAAAATAGGAGTTCGATTCTCCTAGGGACTACAAACGTCTTTATAATAAAGATAAAAAAACAAAACATATATGAAAAAAATAATATTAATGGTGTTGATAATTTCAAGTATCTTATCTTGTCGAAAGACCTCACCAATGACAGAATCCGATAACACTCTAGAGGTAACTGAGTCAAACATGGCCGTTGTAGGTAAAAGAACCGCAACATGGTGTGGACCTTGTGGTAGCTGGGGTTTCCCTCAATTCGAATCATTGAAACAAACTTACAGAGGTAAGGCTTTGTTCATGGCATGGAAAGATGCGTTCACCACCACAGAAGGTACTACCTTATTCGATGAAGTAGGCCCTACTTTTAACTTAGGTGGTTCAGTACCAACATTTTTTTACAACTTTATACCTAACGCAAACGATTCGGTTATAACTAAACATATCGAATCTGATTATGTTGAAGCTAATTCTAATTATGAGATGGAGGTCTCTGGAGAAAACGTGTTGTTGAAAACGACTACTAAATTCTTTGCTAACGTTGAAGGTGTTTATTATATCGCACCATACATGATAGTCGATAATATAGTTGGTTATCAGAACGGACACCCAGATGGTAACAATACTATACACCACAACTATGTCGCTAGAATAGCAAAACCAACAACAACTAGCTCTGTTAAAAATTTTGGGTACCAATTAACAACCAATGGTGCTGATAGAGGTCATACAGTTAATTTAGATTTTACTGTTAAAAAAGATATTTCTTGGGAAACAAGAGACATATCCTTTGGGTTAGTGATTTACAAACAAGAACCTTGGGGATTACAATTCGTAAATGCGTTTACGAAATAATTAATTAATTTTGGGGGTATATCGGTATTGATCGGTAGCTACTTATTTAATTTGATGCATGCAGTGTTAGCATTGGAAACACTTTAATAACCTATGTAAACAAACAAAAGGCGAAAGCTATATAGACGCTGAAGGCAACATCGTGTTGGACGGACAGCCTGTTGAGTTTGCAGATCTAGAATTAGCATAAGCGAAAGCTTGGTTAACAACAGTCACCCAAAACTGCAAAAAGATGTGTCGCTATCTTATAAGCGAGTGGAAGTTTAGTTATCAATAGACCGAACCACTAAAATAAGGGAATTGACTATTTTGTTAGTTTAAAAAAACTAACTAAGCATGTGAATGAGGGTTATTTAATAACTAAGCGAGACATGGGTTCGAATCCCGTTACCTCCACTAAAAGGTCCCATATACGGGACCTTTTTTTTTGGTTTAAATTTAATTATATGGGTTAAAACTTGATAATCCGTAATTATATTCCTATAATTATATTAATTAAAAAAAGAGGGGTTCTTTGAAATAAAATTAAAAATTAAAAATTATGGAAACAACATCATTTATTTTAGGTGTATGTGCAGTTATTATCATTATAATGGTTGTGGGTACGTTAGTGAATTACATGACAATAAAATCTCTTAAAAGGGATGTAACAGATAACCTTAGACATATGGATCTTATTCAAATGGATATGGAGAAAAAAGAACGTGAATTTTGGAGTAATATCAACAATATTGATAGGAACAGAATTGACGAACAAGAGAAAATTTACCGTCTCATTGATAGTAGGGTAGATAAAACATTAGATAGATTAAGTGAACACATCTCAGAAGTATATAGAGAATTAGAACGCTTAGAAAATAATAAAGAATCGATAAAAGGTGGTAAAAGACTTTTAGTTGATTAAAAAATAAAAGATAAGAACCCCTCTATTTTTTTAATTTAACTCATATTTCAAACTATTTATATGTATGAGTATGAATAATTCCAAAAGGAGGTTACATATAGAACTTAACAGAAATTTTTTGCGCTGGTGTGCTAAAAATGAAATCAACGTTGTTGAGAATAGAGAAGTTTTTTTCATTAATGAGAGTATGTTAATGAAACCAGAGTACGTTATAAATGGTACCATATATGTTGATGTTTTGAAAAGAGGTGAGTTTAATGAAGATAATTTAATCTACTACGATAATTTCGCTAATAGTTTCGGTACCTTAATAGTAATCAGAGAAGAATTTATTTATAAATTAGAGGGTATAACCAAGTCCGAAATAAACGATAAATATTCATTAAACCTATAATGGGTTCTCAGATATACTCAACACACATAGAAGTGGATGAAGGGTTTATGGATTTCTTAAATTCAGTTCAAATCAAACCTAAAAATAAGTATTCTGCTTTCGAACTGAATCTACCAACTCAATTACTAAACTTAAATAAACCAGGTATAAGGTTAAATATATACCAGTTCCATATACTAATATTGTTAACCAAATCACAGAACCATCAGCTATCCGAATTAGATAACGACTTCTTTAACAACCTGTCACCATTTAAGGATAAGATGTTCATAGAGTTTTATGTGTCAGGTAAGTCCAACGGTTCGTTAACACCTAAGTTAATTGAATATGAGTGTGGTACCAATAAGATTAGTATTGAGGCTAAAAAGAAAATAATAAAACTATTCGCTTCTTTTGGTATAGAATTAAATTTACAGATCGAAAAAAGACCTAAACCAGTAACTATTTTTTTATTTGATTAATTTTGTTTTAAACAATTAAATTAATTATATTTGACAAAATTTAGTGTATGAGATCTAATTTATTCGATGAAATGCTATCTTCTTACATAAAGGATAATAAGTTACATTTATATAAGAAAACCGTCCATTTTTTAACCTCACAGGAGGACGAACCATATAACGACACTTACATATTAACATTAAGTCAATTAGGTACTTTAAAATCTATATCAAAAGATAAGTTTGATGATGGTAGATTTGATGATGAGTTTCTTAATCTATTAACCCCGTTTAGGGGTAGATGCTCATTGGTTATGGTAAATAAACCAGATTGTTGTAGTTTAATTAGGGTAGTAATAACGAACTCGAGTAAAGAAGAGAGGGTCACCCTAGATAAATTTATGTCTAAGAATGTAGGTAAGTACTATAAATACATTAGACAGACCTTAGATCCAACGGGTAAAGATGGTGAAAAGGTGTTAGATATTAAACATGTTGTGAAACTATCCAGAGAATTTAAATTAGATAAATCTAAAGATCTTTCAATTATATTTGGTAGTTAAATAAATAATAGTTATTTTTGGAGTATGGAGATATTTTTTGATATAGATTTTGTTGAGGAAGAATTAAGGAGTGTACTATTTTTCTCATCAGAAGGTCACTTTTACGGTGAGACTATAAGTACTGGTAAACCTATTAAACATCTTAAGTACCAGGATTACATGTTCCATCTAGAGTCTGACCCAGAACATAAAAACATAGAAATAAAAGAGTCCACGGATAATGTTATTTCTGGTTTGTTAGGTTGGTTAAATGATTATGAAGATAAAACGTTTATAACCTATGAGAATAATGAACTTAAATTAGATTTAATTAAAAATAGGGTTGGATTGGATTTAAGTGGGTGTGTTATAGAGGAATTAAATATAGATAAGAATTTATCTATAAGCGAAAGAGTTTCAGAACTCAGAAGAGAATACGAAAATAATAATAATTAAATATAATGGGTAATTTAGTAGGTACGGTTAAAAGGGTTATATATTCTAAAGACGATTTTAATATATGTTTAGTTTCTATTGACGATGATGACAAGAACGATCTTAAGTGTTTAGATATGGTTGTTTCGGTTTACCACCCTAATATAAAGAAAGACTTTAAAGGTGACTTTAGTGGTGACTTTGAGGTTAATGGTAAATACGGTAAGCAGTTCAAAGCTAAGTATGTTATAGAAGAACTACCCAGTACGTCAAAAGGGTTTAAAAATTATCTAAAATCTGGTTTATTCAAAGGTATTGGTGAGGTAACAGCTAATAAGATAGTTGATTTCCTAGGAGAGAACCCTATAAGTAAATTAAAGAAAGATCCTAATATAATACTTAGTGTACCATCGGTTAAAAAGGTTTTATTAGAAGGTATAAAAGAAACCTGGTTGAGTAATTCGGTTAAGGGTGAGATAATGGTATTACTACAACAAAACGGTGTTAGTGGTGCTAATCTAGATAAAATTTATCAAAGGTTTGGTGAAAGGTCGATATCCGTTATAACTAAAAACCCTTACATACTAATAAGTCAAATAGATGGTATAGGTTTTAAGATGGCTGACAAGATAGCTATTAATATGGGTTTAGGTGAGAACTCCGAAGCCAGGTACGCAGAGTGTATGAAATACATATTAGATAGTGATACTAATTACGGTAGTTGTTATTTAACCAAAAAACAATTAATTAATAGGGTATGGGATTTAATTGCTAGAAATGATTTAGAAGTAATAGACTCGGCATTATCTAGTGAAGGTTTCAAGATCTTAAATATAGATGGTGAAGATAGATATTACTCCATAAAATTATATAATGCGGAACAGAAAGTTGTTAACATACTAAAAGATATGATGTTACAACAAACCATGGCTTTTGAAACCAGATCGGTTAACGATGAAACTCTAACAAATGAACAAAAACTAGCTGTGATCGGTGCCTTAAGTAATAAAATTTCAATACTTACTGGTGGCCCAGGTTGCGGTAAAACGTATACGACAAAGACTATCGTAGACAATTTATTACATTTAAATAAGACTGTAAGTATATGTGCGCCAACTGGTAAAGCTGCTTCCAGAAGTAGCGAGGTAATAGGTCAGGAAGCTGTAACGATACATAGACTACTTAAATTCGATTTTAAAACAAATAAATTTACGGTTAATCACGAAAATCCTATAGAAGCAGATTACTTAATAGTGGAAGAATCATCAATGATTGACATAACCCTTATGTCCGATTTATTAGATTCTATACCACCAGAGTGTCAAGTCCTATTCGTGGGTGATCACGAACAACTACCACCGATAGGTCCAGGTTCTCCGTTTAGAGATATGATAGAAAGCGAAGTTTTACCTATATATGTTTTAAATAAGATATTTAGACAAGGACTTAACTCCGATATAGTTAAGACCGCACACGCAATATCAAGTGGTAAATCATTGAAACTAAGTTCACCATTGTCTAACCCAGAAATATGGAAAGGTGATACTGATTTTATGTTTATCGATTCTGACTTAAACGATGGTAGGAGACCATCTGATTTCCCTAAAGAATCTACATTACATTACAACATGGATATAACCAAAATGGTTATAAAACTATATACAGATACAATAAAAAAATATAGAGGTATTTCTGATGTACAGATATTAATACCCAAAAGAGTTGGTGTTGTTGGTTGTGATAATATAAACCTAGCTATACAAGAAGCTGTTAATCCAGGGACAGCAAATCAGATTTTATTAAAAAGCGGTAAAAGATTTAGGTTGAACGACAAAGTTATCCATGTTAAGAATAATTACGATTTAGAAGTTTTTAATGGTGAAATAGGTAAAATCATAAAAATAGATGGTAAGAAAAACGAGTGTGTTGTTTCTTACGAGAATAAGGTTGTTAATTACTCTACCTCAGATTTAAAGCAATTAGAATTAGCTTTCGCTATAACAATACATAAATCACAAGGTAGTGAATTTGGTTGTGTTATAATGCCTATAATAACCGAGCACACCCATATGTTGGATAGATCTTTAATATATACTGGAATAACAAGAGCTAAAAAATTAGGTATAGTTATAGGTAAAAAAAGGTCTTTCTATCAGGGAGTAGCTACAATAAGAAATAATAAAACCCAGACCTCATTGAAGGAATTAATTAAAACCGAAGAAGAAGAAACTAAATTGGAGTTATTTGATCAATAATAACTTTACTTTGTGGTAAAATATAAGATATATATATAGTATGATACAGATAGAAAAAAAAGAGCAAGTAGAAGACATCATTAAAGAAAATGGTGTAGTAATTATGGATTTCTATGCCGATTGGTGTGGTCCATGTAAAATGTTATTACCAGTATTAGATGAACTTAGTACTGAATTAACAGATGTTAAGTTTTGTAAGATTAACGTAGAAGAAGTTTCAGAGTTCGCTAGAGAGCACGGTGTTAGATCAATACCGACTGTTAAGTTAGTTAAAGATGGTGAGGTTATAGGTACTACAATGGGTTATAAAAACAAAACCGAACTAAACAAGTGGATTGAAGATACGTTAAATTAAAGTAATACAACTCACTGGATCTTATAGTAATCAAAAGTAACACCTTTAATTGTTGGTGTATTTGGGAAGTAATAAGATCCAGTGAGGGTATCGTTAACGTACACACTTTTCTTAAAACCATCTGGTACCACAGCCCCAGTTTCTAGTTTCTCCGACTTTTCGCTGAAAACTAAATCAACCACAACAAATACTTTATTACATAAAGCTAGTTTTCTTTCATAAGACTCTAAAGACCTCCATAAACCTCTGTTTAGGTTTTGGTGTTGTAATGAACAGTTTAGGTAACTAAATGTCTTATATAAGGTAATTAGATCGCAATTAAATGCTGCTGCTGGTGCTATATGACCTTTATCCCAAACATTATTTCTATAATCCTCATTATCAGAAGTTATTACGCTATCATTAACATAGAAATCCATTCCGTACCTAGATGCGTCACCATTGGGACACATAACTGTATAACTCAAAGTTAAAGGTTGTTGATAAACCTCCGAATATATACCAAAAAACAAGTCATTACCAAAAACAACGCTATCCCTCTGAGCTGATAACGTTACTGATGACATTACCAGTAATACACATAATAAAATTTTATTTAACATACAAATACTTTATAATAAATATATTAATATAATTGTTTAATTGATATATTAACACTATATTTGTACCATATTAATATAATCAATTTTAAATATGATACGAAAAAGGATTGAGATAGATTTTGGTAGTACAGAAGATATTGTATTCGTAGAGGGTATGGATGAGGCTATAATAGGTTTTGATCAGAATACATGGTCTGTGGTTTATTCCAGAAATAGAGTTGTCGATATGTTAGTTAAGTCTGGTATGTTAGAGGACGAAGCCACTGAACATGCTGAAGAAAATATATTTAGCGTTCTGCTAGAAGATAAAACCCCAGTTTGGGTTGAAGATTATAATTGGTAATTAAATAAGGATATTATGGAAGATAAAATATGGTCTGGTTTAGAAGCGGACACCTACACCTCTAAGTTTCACTTTGTTGAATTAGTTGGTGATTATGATGAGGTATACATGGATAGTACCACTGGTAAGTTAATAAAGAAGTTCGCTGGTGGTGTAGATATACTATTAGAATTTAGTGGTATAGAGTTGAGTAAATATAAATTAGTTGGGGTTCTAAATGATATATATAAAAACCCAGATATTGTTGTGGATCACATAGATAATTTCATTAAGTATGATGAAAGTATGGCTGAACCAGTGAATAAAGAAGGTTGGGAGAAGTTTGATTTTATCGATGAAACTGGTAAACAATTCACTTTTATGCACCAGGATCATAAATGGATTAAAAAAAGTGGAGTTAGTTACCCTAATTACAATATGCCTAAAGATGTGGCCGAGTTATACCCTTTATTAGACCCTTTAGATTCTTTGAAAACATTAATGAGGAAATTCAATGTAGACTTCCAACAGAAAAATTACGTTATACTAAAAACAGCATTATAATATTATGAATAATTCTTTACGGACAATTGGAGCCATTCTAGGTGGACTATTGTATATAGCTATATACGCAACAATAACTTCATACCCTATAATGTGGTTATGGAATACATGCCTAGTAACCACAGTTTCTGGTGTTAGTGTTATAACTTTTTGGAAGGCATTGGGTATTAGAGTATTAATAGGGTTATTAACATTCTCTACTAAATATAATAATAAAAACCAACCCAAAGACAATGAAGCCTAAAAAAATAATTGACGAATACAAGCAAAATGATAAAAAAGAAATATGGTTAGACGGTGTATTGTCTAACTTCTTTTACGGGTTTTTAGGTGCTATGGTTGTTGTAACCATTACAGCTAGAATAGACATGGCAGTTCTACTAGCTTACATCGTATACTACTTCTATTTAGGTAAAGTAGTTAATAGACCCAAATACGTAACCTCTTTAGGTAGGTTCATAGTGTTCCCGATACCAACGGCTTTAGGTGCTTTCACTGGATATAAATTAGCCCCTAAGTTAATAGAGTTGTTACTGCTTTAATCCTCTAAACTTTAACTAAATTACGTTATATTTATATACAGTAAACATACACATTATTATGGAAAAAAAAGAGTTTTTAAATGAAATTAATGATATTAGAACTCAGATGGGGTTATCATTAATAAATGAAGAGGAATTAATAAATAACGAATTGTCTAAAATAGATTTAGATCCACTTAATGAAGGTTGGTGGGAGAACGCTAAGTACG
>Ga0209653_1000170_pt1 | contig 57180 bp, 58 predicted proteins | sample SaaInl6LU_22_DNA_FD_184644 | JGI IMG/M metagenome (GOLD analysis project Ga0209653, IMG submission 184644) | Marine microbial communities from expanding oxygen minimum zones in the Saanich Inlet - ESP_116LU_22_DNA (SPAdes) (version 2) | ecosystem: Environmental > Aquatic > Marine > Intertidal... | reverse complement strand
TGTTTTAAATATTTGCTAACTGGTTATATGGAGAATAAAATTCCTGTTTCTATGTTATTATTCCCGGATAAAAGGAACTTTTCTTCTCGTTTATTATTTTTTTTAATAACACCTCCATAAGATCTGTTGCAAATGTAAATATTAAAAATTGAAAAGAAACCAGAAGAGATATATAAGAAGTTGGTTTTTAAGTAGTCTTCTCTAAAATAACTATTAGATATACACAGTAGTCGGGCTATATATACATTTCACAGACTCTATCCAAAAAGGAAAACGACTTTCAAAATCGATATGGGGGTGTTGTTTAGATGCTGATGGTTTGGATTTTTTGGCGTTTTTTCTAAGTTTAGATTAATTTACCGTACAATAACCGTACAAGTAATAAAAACAAAAAACCTCAACTATTTGATTATAAATAGATTGAGGTTTTTATTTGTACTCGAGGTGGGAATCGAACCCACACTCCCGAAAGAACTGGATTTTGAATCCAGCGCGTCTACCAATTCCGCCACTCGAGCATTATAATAGGACTGCGAATTTAAAAAATATTTTACTATTGTGGGATTTATTCGGTAAAACTCATCAAATAATTTTATTTTTGTTCTTCACAACAACACAAACACAACTAAATGTCAGAAAATCAATTAACTCCCAAGCTTTTTGGATGCTCACAAAGCATGGTATTAGCCGAAAAAATCGCTAAAGAATATGGGGTTCCCTTAGGAAAAGTAAAAACAACACACTTTAGTGATGGTGAATTTCAACCCGCTTTTGAAGAGTCAGTAAGAGGAAGAAGAGTTTTTATTATTGGTTCTACATTTCCTACAGCCGATAATTTAATGGAAATGTTACTAATGCTTGACGCAGCAAAAAGAGCATCAGCAAGACACATTACTGCTGTAATGCCTTATTTTGGATGGGCTAGACAAGATAGAAAAGATCAACCTAGAGTTGCTATTGGTGCAAAATTGGTTGCTAATATTATTCAGGCAGCTGGAGCTACAAGAATAATGACGATGGATTTACATGCAGATCAAATTCAAGGGTTTTTTGAAAAACCTGTTGATCATTTGTTTGCTTCTACCATTTTTATGTCCTACATCAACGACCTAAAATTAGATAATTTAACCATTGCATCCCCAGATATGGGAGGTTCTAAAAGAGCCTATGCCTATTCTAAATATTTAATGTCTGATGTTGTTATCTGTTATAAACAAAGAAAGAAAGCCAATGTAATTGGGCACATGGAGCTAATTGGTGATGTAAAAGGGAAGAATGTAATTCTTGTTGATGACATGATTGATACCGGAGGAACGTTAACTAGAGCAGCCGATTTAATGATGGAAAGAGGAGCTTTAAGTGTTCGTGCTATTTGTACGCATCCAATACTTTCTGGAGATGCTTATGAGAAGATTCAAAACTCTAAATTAACCGAGCTAATTGTCTCTGACACAATTCCATTAAAGAAGCAGATATCTAAAATAAAAGTTGTAACTTGCGCGCCCTTATTCGCTGATGTTATGAACAAAGTTCAGCACAATACATCGATAAGTGATCAATTTTTAATGTAGCTTCGGCTACGCTCAACTACCAAAAAGGTTGTTGAAAAAAACAAATAATAATAATTAATAAAAAGTAATGAAATCAATTACAATCGAAGGATCAAAAAGAGAAAGCGTAGGTAAAGTAGCAACGAAAGCCTTACGTAATGCTGGTATGGTTCCTTGCGTTATATACGGAGGAGATAAGCCAGTTCATTTTTCTGCAGAAGAAAAAGCGTTCAAAAAATTGGTGTATACTCCAAATGTATATACAGCAATGATTGAGCTTGACGGACAAAAATTTGCAGCTATTTTGCAAGATATTCAGTTTCATCCAGTAACAGATAGAATCTTACACGTAGATTTTTATCAATTATTTGATGATAAAGAAGTAACAATGACAATTCCGGTAAAACTTACAGGAACTTCTCCAGGAGTTTTAAATGGAGGATCTTTGCGTTTTACAAACCGTAAATTAAAAATTAAAGCACTTCCTGGTAAATTACCAGATTTCGTAAATGCAGATATTTCTACTTTAAAAATTGGAAACAAGTTATTTGTTACCGAATTAAAGAATGACGATTATACATTTATGCACCCAGACAATACAGTAGTTGTTCAAGTAAGAACTTCTCGTAATGCAGTGGCAGATGCAATTGAAGAAGATGATGCAGCAGATGCAGAAGCAGCTTCAGCAGATTCATCTACTGAAACAGCTCCGGCAGAAGCATAAAAAATTAAATATTTTTTAAATGAAAGCGCTACATCTGTAGCGCTTTTTTATTTTCCTATTTTTACAAAATGAAACTCTTTGCATTCTTTTCTTGAGGATGAAAAGAAACAGAGAACAAATCATGAAAAAATTTCTAATTGTTGGTCTTGGTAATATTGGTGATCAGTATGCAAATACACGGCATAATATTGGTTTTCAAATTTTAGATGCTTTAGCAAAGGATTTGGAGGCAAAATTTGAAACTGAAAAATTAGGAGATATTTCTCGCTTTAGGCACAAAGGAAAAACATTCACTTTATTAAAGCCGAGTACTTATATGAATTTGAGCGGAAAAGCTGTAAAGTATTGGATGACTCAAGAAAAAATTCCATTAGAAAACGTATTAATAGTAACTGATGATGTTAATATTGATTTCGGCTCCATCAGAATTAAAACAAAAGGAAGTGCTGGCGGACATAATGGTTTGAGAGATATTCAAGAAAAACTGAATACTCAGCAGTATACTCGTTTTCGTTTTGGAGTTGGTGGGAATTACCCAAAAGGACGTCAAGTTGATTTTGTGTTAGGTCAGTGGAATAAAGATGAAGAAAGTCAGCTTATCGAGAGAATTCCGATGGCTACAAATGCGATCTTGTCTTTTGGAACCGATGGCACTAATAATACGATGAATCACTTTAACGGTAAGTAAATCTTAATTTTCACTTGCAAACCACTCTGCAAAAGAAGTCTCTGTTTCTTGAAGTTTGATAGAAAAAAGATGAATATTTTTTGGCAATCTTGATTTTATTTTTTTTGCAAAATCAATCACCATCATTTCACTTGTTGGTTGATAATCTACTAAAATTACATGATGACCTCTGTCACTTAATTCTTTTGCCAATTCAACATGTGGTGTGTTTTTATTGAAAACCGTTGCATGATCAAACAAATCAACTATTTCTTCTTTTACAATTTTCTTTAAATCAGAAAAATCAATCACCATTCCATATTTCACATGTGATGTGTCGTCAATAGGAGTTCCAGAAACAGTTACAGAAAGCTTATAACTATGTCCGTGAACGTTTCTACATTTACCGTCATACCCGTATAATGCATGGCCGGTTTCAAAATTAAATTGCTTGGTGATTCTAATTGTACTCATAGAAAATATTTCGTCAAAATTACTTCTTTTCAATCAAGGGTAAAAACTTTCTTCTAAATTTTAGAATTAAAGGAATTCCTCTGGTGGTAATCCAAAAGATAAAGGTGAACCAAATTCCATATAATTTGTAATCATAATAATCAAAAATTAATAAGCATGGAATAAAAATGACGAGTGTAGAGAATAAGAGTAAGTTTCTTAAAAAAGCCATTTCTCCCATTCCTTTAAAAATAGCATCAAAAATAAAAGTAATTGCACACAAAGGTTGCATCACAAGAATGATCCAAAAGACCTTATTAAATTCTTGTTGCACTGACTGATCTTTAATAAAAAGCGAACCAATTTCGTTGTAAAAGAGAAAGCCTAGACCCGTTAATAATAAACCTGTAACTAGTCCGTATTTAATCAATTGATTACTTAACTCAAGAAGTTTTTTATATTCTTTGCTCCCAAGTAATCTACCTGCTAAAACATTTCCTGCACTAGAATAACCATCAATAATAAAGGCGCCTAAAAACCAAATATTAATGCCAATAGTATATGCAGCAATGTATTCTTTCCCATAGTTTGTTGCATAGGATGTGGCAAAATAGAGCGCTAAATTTAAAGCAATTGTTCTTACAAATAAGTTTAAAACCATACCAACTAATTTTGGTATTTCTTTATTAAAAGGCATTGTTATTTTTAATGAAATACTCGTTTTCTTTAAAAGAAAAAATGCTGCTAAAATAGCCATACTAATTTGCGCAATAACACTTGCATATGCAGCGCCTTTTATATCCATAGCGGGAATAAAATCCTCGACACCATAGACAAAAGCAATATCTAAAACCACATTTAGTAAGGCTCCAAAAATGGCAATAATCATTGGATAATAAGTGTTTTGCAAGCCTCTAAAAACACCAAATACAGCAAAAATAAATAAGGAAAAAGGAAAACCAAAAATTCTAATTTTATAATACTCTACAGAATAGTCTAAGATGATCCCAGACGCATTATAAAAACTAAAAATCTGCTTTGCAAACGGATAGGTAATCATTAAAACGATGAAGCTTCCTGTTACGACTATTGCAATTGCTTGAGCTGGTAATGTCTTTATTTCATCTAACTTATTTGCTCCTAAATATTGAGAAACAATAGAAGAAATAGCACTTCTAATTTGGCCAAAAACCCAAATTAACATTGAGATAAATGCGCCTACAATTCCAACCGCAGCCAAACTTTCTAATCCATTAATATTGATATTTCCAACAATGGCAGTATCGGTTATAGAAAGAAAGGGTTCTGCGATTCCGGCTATTAAAGCAGGAATGGCCAACTTGTTAATTCGCTTAAAACTAATGTCTGTATTCAAAGAAAAAAAATTCAATTGCAAAGGTACAATATGGCAGTGGAAGAAATTTATATCCTCTAAAAAAATGTACCTTTGTGTTAGAATTATAAAATCTAAACGCTAATTTTATTTCTAAAAATCATGAAACATATTTTAGTTCCTATCGGCTCAAATACAAATGCATCCAACACGCTTCAATATGCTATTGATTTTGCAAAAGAAGTTAACGCTAAAGTTTTTGTGTTTAGAGCTTATAAAGTATTATCAAAAGCAGGGACCATTATCAATATTAATGATATTGTAGCAAGAGAAACAAATTTATATATACAGATGATGATTAATTCTGTGGACACGAAAGGAGTTGATGTAAAAATGATTTCTGCAAAAGGAGGGACCATTGAAAGTATCAATGCTGTAAAGGAGGAATTAGGAATAGACTTAATCGTAGTTGGCCCAAGAAGTAATTCAATAAAAGATGAAGTTTTTCTTGGAAGTACTTCTGGAAGTATTGTAAAACAAACAGAAATTCCTGTCTTAATTGTTCCTGAACAATATAAATTTAAACCATTTAAATTAGCCTTAACCGCTTTTAAATCAGGTAAAATAGATAAAAAAGGCGTGTTATTTCCTTTATTAGAAATTATAAAAACTTTCAATACCAAAGTGAATCTCTTACAGGTAAAAACTCCAGATTACAAAGAAGAAGACCTTATCTTAGATGATGCTTTAAAAGCGATTCAGAATACACTTACTATTTCTGAGAATGTAACTACTTTTCAAGGAGTTTTAGAACATTTTCAAACGAACAATCCAGATTTATTGTGTGTTTTTAGACGTAAAAGAGGGTTCTTTAAAAAGCTTTGGGAAAAGAATACTGTTTTAAAATCTGAATTTCACTGTAGCATTCCTTTGTTGGTTTTAAGTTAAAATACAACTAGCATTTTAATTTGTTAGCTGATTGATTTCCTTTCAATTGTTTTATTTGAGTTTTTCCTTTTATTGCGGGATCTAACAATTACAAACTCATAAAACCTTACTCAAAAGCTATGAAATTTTATACTCTTAGCCCTGTTGCCTTATTTCTGGTGGCATCTACAAACTCTTTTTCTCAAGAGAAAAAAATAAAGATTCAATTAAATCTGTCACTGTTGCAACCGTACTTAACAAGTATTGTGATGCTATAGGAGGTGCAGAGTCTTTACAAAAAATTGATAACAAAATTCAAAAGACCTTCATGACGACTTCTATGAATATGGAAGGGAAACAAACAAACATGGAGTCAAAGATGATACAAGCTTTTTATAACAAGGTAAGTAAAGTAGTAAATAGAAATCAAGATAGAGCTTGGGATTTTGTTTTAAAACAACAAGAAAACTTTAATAACTAAAAGCATCAAGAGATTGATGCTTGGAGAAAAATTAGTATTGAAGCAGTTAAAAATCAACCACAACAAGTTTTTAGAACAAACGGATGGTGGTAAGATAATCTGTCTTACAAATTAAAAAAAAGCAACTTTTGAAAAGTTACTTTTTTTATGCGTTTTTTAAAAAGGCAAAAGACTTGGCTCTAAAAATGAAATTTCAGGATTGTAAATTTCCTGTAAAAGAACTTTTATTTGCATTATAAATTCCTCTAACTTTTCTTCTGTGATTTTATTTTCAGGATTTTTATAATTTGATGAAAAGTTCATTTTTAAAACACCGCTTTTTAAATTCTTAAACGAAATAATACCCGCCTCAATAAAAGTGTTTTTTCCGACAGTATTATTTTGAGAATATAAGTATGCATACAAAAGTACTTGAATTGCCTTATTGTGCTTGAAATCACGTATCTCGTCAAAGTTTAGCGCTTTTAAATCTCCTGAGCTTACCATTCCAGTTTTATAATCAATAATTCTTGTGACACCATCAAACTCATCAATCCTATCCACGATTCCTATAATTTTAATCGGAAAATTAATTCCCGGAACAGAAATTATGGCTTCTAATTCAAGTTCTGTTCCTAAAATCTTCACTTGATGTTTGTCTTTTAAGACCTTTTTTTCCATCGATAAAAATCGCTCCACAAATCGATTTGAGACTTCAAAAACTAATCGGTTTTTTCCAGTAGTAACATCACCATTTTTAAAGTGTTTGATGAAATATTTCTTTACTAAACCTTTATATTCTTTAGACATTATATCTAAATGTTCTATTGTCAAAAACTGATTGATATATGGTTTATACAACGCTTCTAAAGTATCATGAACGACAGTTCCCATAGTATTAGCCGCAATGGTTTCTTCAACTAAATCTAATTCATTAATTCGTAATATTTTCTGTTTATAAAAGGCTATAGGATTGTAGAGGTAATTGGTAATTGTAGATGGAGAAATTCCTTTTTTTGCTAATTCCTCCAAACGTTCTAAAACTAATTTATTTTTAGCAAATTCTAATGGTTCTTTTTTCTCAGTAATAACTTTTGGAGCTATCAATTTTGATATAATATCTGTTCTCATCAATTCTAACTGAGCAATAAATCTACTTTTTTCACCAGATCCGAAAGAATCATTTTCGGTATTATAGATTAAATAAATATTTTTTGCTCGTTGTAACAAACGAAAGAAATGATATGAATAAATGGCATCTTTATCTCTATAAGTTGGCAATCCAAATTCTACTTTAATATCAAAAGGAATAAAAGAATTTTGTGTGTTATTAGAAGGAATGACATTTTCATTTACTGAGGTAATAATGACGTTTTCAAAATCTAAAACTCTTGTTTCTAACATCCCCATTAACTGAAGTCCGTTTAAAGGTTCTCCTTGAAAGGATAGTTTTTCGTTGGCAATAATTCTTCTGTAAAATTGAAAGAGTGTTTTAATATTTTGAAAATAGTTTCTAGAACTATTTAAATTCTGAAGCTGGGTAAAAGCATTGTAAAACCGATAGAGATATTCTTTTTCTAAAACCGAAACCATATCTCTGGCACTTTCAATCAAGTTTAAAATTCTGGTGATAAAATCATCAACAGAACTAAATGGTTTAAAGATTGAAAGAAGTAAGGAAGAAACATCAGAATGTAAAGGCTCTAAATACGATGAAATCTCCGTTTCATTTACAAAGGATTTGTTCTCTTTAGAAATGGTTTCCTGAATATTTAAAACAACGCCTTCTGAACCTTCATTGATTAGCTGAAAAACAATAGGGTTATTAAAAAAACGAACAATATCTTTATGATAAAACTCATTTGAAACTATTTTTTGCAACTTATCTTGTGTGATAAATAAATGAAAAATAGATGAAATTAATTGGGATGTTGGAACGTTTTGCAAAGGGTAACCCATCGTAATGTTTATTGCATTGACATTTTCTGGAATAGAGTTTAAGGCTACAGACAACAATGTTTCATCTCCTAAAACCAAAGCAGTATTTTGATGATTAGAGAATTTTTTTAAAATTTCACCTGCATATTTTAGCTGAGAAACATTTTTTGTTGCTCCAATAACTTCAATGTTTTTTTTATTTAGAAAGTGATTACTTAAATTTTTGAGTTCGTTTTTTTCAAAATACTTCCAGTCTTTTTTATACTTTCTAATAAAGTTTCCCGCCGAGTGATTCTTTTCAAAAAAAGTCTTATCAATATCCCAATAAATTTCAGAATTCCCATATTCTAAAAAAAGTTGGAACAATAATTCTTCGGATTTGTTTAAGGCATTGAAACCGATGAAAAAGAATTTTTTTTGTTTGTTAGTATCTAAAAACAAACGTGCTTTTTTTGTGGCCTCACGGTACATCAATCCCTGGTAACCTATTTTTCGTCCTAATAAAAAGGAATAGAACTTCTTGTAATACGTTCCCAGGCGTTCCATGAAAATTAGATGATCTTTAATCAGTTCCGTTTCTTTAAACTCACCTTTTACAGACCATTTTTTCATTCTTTGGATATCTCTTAAATAGGTAAAAATATCATCAGAATTAATTAAGTACTGATCAATTTCATTAAAATCCTGAATGACTACAAATGCCCATGAAGAAAAAATCTCAAAGGAATCTGGATGTTCTTCTATCTCACAATAAATCGTATAAAAATGAAATAATAACTGAATAGAATCAGCTTTTGATACCTGAGAAATCTGACCGATAAAAGATTCAATATTTAAAATTTTAGGTAAAAACCCTGTTTTAATTTTATTTTTGAAGGTTTCTTTTACAAAAACCCCAGCTCTTTGAGACGGCATCACAAAAACACAATCTTCAAAAGAAGTTTGTGTTAATAGAATCTCATCAATAGTTTCGGAAATAAAAGTTTGCATCAATCAGTTGTACTTTCTTAAAACAATGTACAAAATTCTATTGCTAATTTTATAATATTGTTTAAAAATTAATTCCATGCAGAATCAATTAAAAATAGCGGCGATTCAAACGAATTTAACTTGGGAGAATTCTCATGTAAACTTAGCATCATTTCAAACTAAAATTGATTTATTAGATGAGGTTGATTTAATTGTTTTACCCGAAATGTTTTCAACCGGTTTTACAATGCAACCAACATTAGTTGCAGAAACTATGGATGGGAATACGGTTCAATGGATGATTACTATTGCAACTTCAAAGAATGTTGCTATTGTTGGAAGTATTGTTATAGAAGAAAATCAGCAATATTATAATCGAGTGATTTTTGTACATGCTAACGGAAAAATAGAAACCTATGATAAAAGGCATTCATTTAGTTTAGCAGGAGAACACAAAGTTTATACTTCAGGAGAAAAAAGATTAATTGTAAATTTAAAAGGATGGAGAATTTGTCCTTTGATTTGCTACGATTTAAGGTTTCCAGTTTGGTCTAGAAATACTGATGATTATGATCTGCTGATATATATGGCAAATTGGCCAAAACCCAGAATCTTTGCTTGGGATACTTTGCTCAAAGCAAGAGCCATCGAAAACATGAGCTATTGTGTTGGTGTTAATAGAGTTGGAGAAGATGAGAATGGGTATCAATATAACGGTCATACTGCCGTTTATGATTATTTAGGTGCAGATGTAGCAACAACAATAGATGGCGAAGAAGAAGTGTTGCAATTTACTTTAACTAAGTCGTTTCAAAATGAAACAAGAAAGAAATTAAACTTTTTAAATGATAGAGATTACTTTACAATCAATTAATATGCTCTTTAATTGTAGTTTCCATTTCATCAAAAACTGTTTCTAAATTAGCATTTTTTAAAGGAATAGGCTTGTGCGTTTCTACAGTTATACGATTAAACATTCCTAAAGGGAATTTTCCATATTTGTAAACTCTCCAAGAATTATTGATAGATATTGGAACTATATAAGCTTCAGGATTATACTTTACCATCATTTTAATACCGTTTAAAGAGAATTTCTTTGGTTTTCCATCTCTACTTCTTGTTCCTTCAGGAAAAATTACAGCAGACCAAGTATTGTCATGAATTCTTTTCCCAAAATTTTCTAACTCCCTTAAGGCTTGCGCAGGATCTTTTCTATTAATCAATGCTGCACCACCATGCTTTAAATTAAATGATACACTTGGAATCCCTTTTCCCAATTCTATTTTAGAAACAAATTTTGGATGGTGTTTTCTCAAACTCCAAATCATTGGAGGAATATCAAATAAACTTTGATGATTGGCAACAAAAATGATCGTGGTATTTTCTGGAATTGTATCATGTTTTTTGAAATGAACCGTATTGCCAATTAACAACAAAGACCTAGTTAAAAACCAGTTGAGAACATCTACCACATTTTTATGCGCTTGATATCCAACTTTTAAACCAAGCCATTGTAGCGGATGGAAAATTAGTAGTATTAAATAAAATACGAGTCCAAAAATGGATGAGAAAATATAACTAACTATTTTCATAGAAATAAAAAAATCCTGAGTAAACTCAGGAGTTAAGATTTAAAATGTTGGCCATTGATTCCAAGGAATTCTAGCTAAAATTAATACAAGTGCTATCCCATAAAAAACAACAAAGGTTTTAAATTTTGAAGCATCTTCTGTTTTCTTTTTATGCTTAGACCAACCGATGGTAATTAAAACTAAGGCAATTATCATCATAATAGGATGTTCAACAGCTAAAAGTCTAGTTGCACTATCTCCCATCACTTCACTACCATTAGTTTTTAGAGCTTTAAAATATGGGCTAGAGAAATACCACCCAAGACCAATTAATAATTGAATGTGAGAAAAGATTAAGGTAAATAAACCAATTCGTAAATCTTTGTCTGAAAATTCTCGTTTTTTCACAAAACCAATAATGGCATTTACAACTGCTAATACTAAAACAATTAGGACTAAATATGCCCAATAAGAATGGATAGTTTTCATCATAATTTCTAAATTTTAATGGTCTAAAAGTACTGAATTTTACGCATAAAAAAACCACCTTTAATTCTGAATTTTTACACTGAGCTTGTCGAAGTGTATTTCAGAACCTAAGGTGGTCTTTAAAATTGTTTTATAGACTTTTAGAAGTTGTAACGAACACTCATGTTCCAAGTTCTACCCCAACCAAAAATACCTTGGTTATCTACATTAATTCCTTGATATGTTCTATCTCCAGCAGTAGCTTCAATATTCGTTCTCAAGTCAGAAATATAAATTTTGTGGAATAAGTTGTTAACGTTTAATCTAAAGTTTACGTTATCCGTTTTTGCGTCTCCAACAAAAAACTTGTAAGAAATACCCATATCAGCAATACCATAAGTGGGTAATTCTAAATTGTTTTTAACAGCACCTACGTTTGCGTATAAATCTGTATAGTGTCTGTAGTCAAAATCAATAGATAAGTTTCTGTTTGCACGGTAAATAAATCCAGCACCAAAAGAAGTTTGAGGAGCATCTCCTACTTTACCTCCATCTACATCTACACTTGTCTCAGATATGATGTTTTGGTCTTCATCTTGAACTCTAGTTACAGTTTCACCTACAAATTCCCATGAGTTAACAGATCCAAAACCTCTAAGAGTTATTCTATCTGTTGCCTTATAGGTAAAGTCAACCTCTACACCCTGGTGTAATTGCTCTAAACCAAAGTTTAATGTATTTTCAACTATACCATTGTTTAATCGAGAAGTACTACCTACACGGTCACTCCAGTTCGTTCTGTAAACGTCAACAGCAATATTAAACTTCTCTCCTGTATATTTATAACCTGCTTCGATACCAAAGATTTTTTCATTAGAAGTTAACGGACTTCTTTGGTTAGTAAATGAAGGGAATAAATTGTCAAAGAATGGTTGACGAGAGTATTGACCAATATTTGCATATACTACACTATTATCAGAAACATCATAACTAGCTCCTGCTTTGATATTATATCCAAACTCTGAAACTTTTTCTGAGTCAGTTCCAACTTGTTGTAACTCTGCTGGTAAAGCAACACCTGTTCCTTGAGAACTCGTACCGTCAAGTAAAGATTGATCTACATATTGCATGAGGTCAAATCTTTGGTACCATTGGTTGTTTAATGCACCTTGAATAAAAGCAGTAAACTTATCTTTTTCATACTCTAACTGAGTAAAGATACCACCGTAAGAAATTCTTTCTTCGTTGTTGTAATCAATTTTGTCTTCAGTATCAATGTTTATAAAAGTGGCAGCCCATGGGTCTGCATTGAAACTGTTGTTCGTTAAAGTTCTCTTGTATTGTCCAAAACTACCAACGGTAGGATGTCCAACTACATTAGGATTTCTTAATCGCTCATTTTCTTGCCAAGAGCTTAACCCTAAGAAGTTTTCAACGACTCTAAAGTGCTTACCGTAATAAGTTCTTAAGTCCATACCAACATTGAATGATAAGTTTTCGTTGATTTTCTTGTTAAAGTTAGATACCATACCCCACCAAGAGTGAAGGTTCATAGAAGATCTTATAATATAAGCAGGGTCATTACCAAATGACACAGCAGCACCACCAGGTACTTGTAAGTTTTGAGCTCTAATCGCGTCAAAATCTACTCTACCTTCAGCAGTTCTTATTCTATTACCACGGTTTCCTGTTCCTCCACCTCTACCAAAAGAAGCGTATAATACAGTAGATAAATTAGTATCTTCATCAATTGTCCAGTCCCAGTTTAAGTTCATCACTGGTTTGTGGTAAAAGTTTCTTCTTTCTGATAAGTATTCACCGTTTAAAGTACCCCAGTTGTTGTTGTACTGACGTCCTTTTTCTAAATAAGTAGAAATTGAATTGTTAAAAGCTTGGTCGTGCCATTGTGGAGCACCTGTAATTAAAAAGTTAAAGTTGTGGCTTTCGTTTAATTCGTAACCTAAAGATATAAAATAGGTTTGTCCTTTACCAAACTGACCTTCCATGTATCCATCTCCTTGCCAGTTAGACAAGAACACACTCATACCAAATCCTTTTTCATTTTTACCTGTACTGTAAGAAAAGTTAGTTCTTACAAAGTTATTGTTAGCAAAAGTTGCAGTAGCATACCCTTGTTCTCTTTGGTCAGTAGCTCTTGTTACAAAGTTTACAGTACCCCCGACAGAAGAAATCGCCAATTTAGAAGCTCCTAAACCTCTTTGAATCTGAACTGCAGAAGCAACATCGGAAATTCCTTGCCAGTTAGACCAGTACATTCTACCATCTTCCATACCATTAATGGGTTGACCGTTTAATAAGTAGGCTGTGTTTGTTTGATCAAAACCACGAACATTGATTCTTGAATCACCAAAACCACCAGATTGGTTAGCAACATAAACAGAAGGTGTGTTTGCTAAAGTCATGGTAACATCTTGTGCACCAATTTTAGCTTGAATCTCTGCGGCTTTGATAGTGTTTACTGCAACAGGAGTTTTTCTACCACCCGCTAAGTCAATAATACCTTTACCTACTAATACAATTTCTTCAAGAAGATTTCCACCTTCTTTTAAAGGAATAGTCCCTAAGTCTTTCTTAGAAGAGTTAAATGGTATTTCTACTTTATCGAAACCGATAAATGAAATAACAATTGTACCTGAACTGTTTTTGGTGTTTAAAGTAAACTTACCATCAAAGTCAGTTTGAGTCCCGTTAGTTGTACCTTTAATTACAACACTTGCTCCTGGTAATCCTTGGTTTGTATTATCTACAACGGTTCCAGAAATTTTTGTTTGTCCAATTAGAGTAGCAACTGTAAAAAATAATGCTACGAATAATAAGTTCTTAAAATTTTTCATTATTAGATATTTATTAATTAAATGCTCTGCAAAAGTCTTTTATTTTGAGAGTTGCAATGTTAACTTAATGTTAAGTTTTAACAAAAAATTAACTAGACTAAAAGTAAGTTAATATTGATTAAAAATCTGTTTTACAACTGATTAGATATTAACCGTTTTATTAACAAATTATTAGCGGAAAATTTAAAAAGAATAAAATGTGTTTTTAGGCGTTATTCAAAAGCTTTTTTGCCAATTCTTTACCTAGTTCAACTCCAAATTGATCATAGCTAAAGATATTCCAAATGACACCTTGTACAAATATCTTGTGCTCATACATCGCAACTAACTCTCCTAAAGATTCTGGTGTTAGTTTTTGAAATAAAATAGCATTACTTGGCCTATTTCCTTCAAATACTTTGAAAGGCATTAGTGTTTCAATTTTAGAAGTATCTCCAGAGAATTTTAATTCTAAATGAACATCTTCTTTTGATTTCCCAAAAGCTAGTGCATCCATTTGAGCGTAATAATTGGCCATCAATTTTTGATGATGATCGGTTAATCCGTATAAAGATTCTTCATAACCAATAAAATCTGTAGGAATAAGTTTTGTTCCTTGATGTACTAACTGCATAAAAGCATGTTGCATGTTGGTTCCTGTACTTCCCCAGACGATAGTTCCGGTCTGATAGTTTACATCATTCCCATTTCTATCGACACTTTTACCATTACTCTCCATAATTGCCTGCTGTAAATAAGGGGCAAGTTTTGTTAAGTATTGGGTATAAGGTAAAATTGCTTCAGACTCTGCTTTGTAGAAATTGTTATACCAAATACTTAATAGTGCTAAGAGTACCGGAATATTTTGATCAAATTCACTGTTTTTAAAATGCAAATCCATTTTTTCTGCACCATCTAATAGTGATTTATAATTGTCAAAACCAACAGAAAGACTTATTGATAAACCAACTGATGACCATAAAGAAAAACGACCCCCAACCCAATTCCACATTGGAAATACATTTTTTGGATCTATACCAAAAGCATCTATGGCATCAAGATTTGTTGAAACCGCTACAAAATGTTTTGCGATATCAAATTGAGATGCAGATTTTAAAAACCAGTTTTTGATGGTGTTTGCATTGGTTATAGTTTCTTGGGTAGTAAAAGTTTTAGAAACAATAACAAATAAGGTGGTTTCTGGATCTAATTTTTTTAGAATTTCGGAAACATGATCTCCATCTATGTTAGAAACAAAATGTGTTGTTAATTGATTTTTATAGAATTGTAAAGCTTTTACAATCATATCGGGACCTAAATCAGATCCACCAATTCCAATATTAACAATGTCAGTTATTTTTTTACCTGTATACCCTTTCCAGTCTCCAGAAATTACTTTGTTAGAAAAAGCTCTAATTTTTCGGAGTGCTTTTTTAATTTCGGGTTTAAGATCTTTTTTATCGATCAAGATTTCATCTTCAGAATTACTTCGCAAGGCAGTATGAAGCACCGCTCTTTCTTCAGTAACGTTGATGACATCTCCAGAAAAATATTTTTCTATAGCGTCTTTTAATTCAGCTTCATTTGCTAACTCAACCAATAGATTGATTGTTTTTTGCTCGATTCTGTTTTTAGAGAAATCAAGGGAAAGATCATTAAAATCTATTGAGAAGTTTTCTTTTCTATTAGGATTTGCTTTAAAAGCTTTTTGAATTGAAAATGATTGCATCTCGTTATAATGAGAGGCTAATTTTTTCCATGCATTAGTAGTCGTAGGATTTATATTTTGTAGTGGCATTGTTTGTTAGTTTTGAGCAACTAATTGAATAGTTTGTATAGGATATTCTATGTTGTCAAGCTGATTTTTAAGCGGCTTGATAAATTTATTAAATTGAGGAATTAAATTCTTCTTTAAAGGTTTTGCTGAGGGCAGCTTTTGTTTAAAAGGATCTACTTCTCTTCCATATTTCCAAAAACGATAGCATACATGAGGTCCGCCAGTGTTGCCTGTCATTCCAACCCAACCAATTATATCACCTTGTTTTACATACTGACCTTTTTTTACCTTACGTTTTCTCATGTGAAGGTATTGGGTATCGTATATATTATTGTGTCTAATTTTTACATAATTCCCATTTCCACCTCTTCTTTTAGATTCTATGACAGTTCCGCTTGCCGTAGCCATAATTGGTGTACCAACTTTAGCAGCAAAGTCAGTACCTCTATGAGGCCTTATTTTATTACCGTAATAAGCGATTCTTCTTTTTAGATTGTATCTAGAAGAGACTCTGTATTGAAATTTAATAGGAGATTTTAAAAACTGACTGCGCAGCATGTTTCCTTCATCATCATAATATTCAGGAATACCTAAAATAGTATCACCAACAAATCGGTAAGCGTAGAAATCTCTTTTATTATGATTGAATAATGCAGCTTTGATCTTACCATAACCAACGAAAATAGTATCATCGATAAACTTTTCTTCATAAATCAACTTGAATTGATCTCCTTTTTGAAGTTTATAAAAATCTAAAGTCCAGGCATAAATATCTGCAACTTCGTAAGTTAAATTTGGGTTTAAATGCAAGCTATCCATGGCTTCTGATAATGAAGAATAAATAGTTCCTGAAATTTCTTTTTCTATTACTTTTATTGGCTTTCTATATTTGTAGGCAGTAATGGTTGAATCTTGAAAATCCACAATAGTAGCCATTGCTTTACTGTCTTTATAAATAAAAACCTGCGCTTTTTCTGTAGAATCTTTACTAGCAAGAATCATATAAGGCTTTCCTGCTCTAACTCTTCTTACATCAAAAGTGTCTTTTATTTTACCAGCAATCTTATTTATTTTAGGGTAATAAACATGATGTCTGTCTAAAATGATTCCAAAACTTTCTCCTTTTTTTATGGTGTCTTTAACAACTTTATAATCATTTAATTTATAACCAAACTCATAAATGATTTCAGGTAATGAAGCTTTAATTTTTTCGGTAACTTTAGGGATGTCTTTTTTTTCGTCTTCACCACAAGAAATTAAAAGTAAGAGTGTAAAAAAAAGGATACTTATTTTTTTCAATTTTTGTAGATTTTATTCTTCATTACAATGTGGTAAAAATACGATTTAATCAAATATGATTTTAAATGAATTTGCCAACCCTTTAAAAGCTTTTAATTCTGCTCTTAAAGAACCAACGGCTAAAGAAGCTTTTAATTTTATAGGAATCTTATTTTCATCGGCTGTTACCCAAATGGTAACACTTTCACTTTCTTTAAAAACTCTTCCAGACTGAACAACGGGTCTAATTTTTAATGTTTTAATTTTTCCAAATTTAGTTCTTATGACTTCTCTTCCTAAGATTTTTAACTTAAATGGATAGGTTTTAGAATCAAAAAACATATCCAAAGCAATTTCATCGCCAGCTTTTATGGTGTCAATATTTATATTTCTTAAATAATAAAATGCAGAGATCATATCTTGAACATCCTTGAAGCTAACTTCTTTGGTGGTTTTGTATTTGAAATCTTCTATGGTTGCAACCTTTTTACTTTGATTGAACTTAATATCTCTTCGTATAATATGACCCCCTTCATTTACATTTCGTTTAAAAAGGTAAGGTTTTGAGTTGTCTGCATCAAAGTAAGATTCATAAGTGTCTCTTACTTTAAAGAACCAACCAATAATAGTACTAGTTTTTCCAAAACCAGTTGCATGGAAGACTTTTTTACCATCTAGTTCTGTTTCCTCTAAATTAAGTGTTGCTGTTCCGGCTTTTAAAAAACCACTATAACTCATTTTATATTCAAGCCATTCGCCATTTTTGTAGGCTTTTTTGCTCTCTTGGGCAAACAGCACACAAGAAAGGAGTAGTAAATAGCTAACTAAAATGATTCTTTTCATAAACACCAAACTTATAAAAATTGAACGACAATTTTCTCTTTTAAAACAAAAAGCCATCTGTTACAAAAACGGATGGCTTTTTTTAACGATTATTTATCATTTTTAAAAGGTTCCCCAATTGGTAAGTTCGTCTTCTGACCATAAATATGGATAGAAAATTCTTCGTTGATATTTGGGATGTAAATATTTTCTCCAGCTACTTCCACCAGTTGCTTCTAGCTCTTTTTCCTTGCCTCCTAAATATTTTCCTGCGGCATTATAATGTGCCATAACCCATGTTACATTTACGGTATAATCATAATGACGCATGGCTTTTATCAACTCTTCATTTTTTTGAACTTCTTCGGGTAATTGTTTAAATTTTTTGGATAGGTTACATTCGTTATAATCTTCCATAAAGTCGATAAAATCTCCCATGTACTTTTTATCAAAAAGCTTTATTAAGATTGATTTCTCACCAGTTGTATGATTTTTTCCAGCAGCTTGCCAATACAAGTGATCATAGGCATTTTTAAATGGAGAATTTCTGTCAATTGTATCTCTAAAACGATTGTCTATAAGGTTAATCAATTCTGTAGATGCGAATTCAATCTTTCGATATTGTGCGCTTTGAAATCCACTTGCAGGAGTTAATGTATTTCTGAATTTAAGGTATTGTTCGCGCTCCATTCCATCTGCCATTACTGTGAAGGAATTACTCAGCATGTCGAAATATCTACTGATTCGCATCAAATGCATAGAGAATTTTTCTGCACTGACTTCATCAGTGATGGCTACTTGATCAATTTCCCATAAAATCATTTTAAACAATAACTCATTAACTTGATGGTACATAATAAATACCATTTCATCGGGCTGATTGGTTCTAGGAATTTGCAAGCCCAGTAAAGCATCTGTTTGAATATAATCCCAATAAGCTATGGGAGTACTCCAAAGCAAACCTTCTAACATGGAATCTAAAGGAACACCTAATTTTTGGTATTTCTCTTCAATGGCTTTTAATATTTCGTCTTTATCCATTTTGTTCTTTTTAGAATAAAGAAAAAAGAACCAAGAGTAAAGAATAAATGCTCTTGCTTCTTGGTTCTAATACCTTTTTTCTTTTATAATGTTCCTCTTTTTTCTTGTTCTCTTTCGATAGATTCAAACAATGCCTTAAAGTTTCCTGCTCCAAAACCTCTAGCTCCCATTCTTTGAATGATTTCAAAAAACAACGTAGGTCTGTCTTCAATTGGTTTTGTGAAAATTTGTAACAAATAACCTTCTTCATCAGCATCTATCATAATACCCAAATCTTTTAATTTTTCGATATCTTCTCTTAATTCGTGGCTAAATTCTTCCAATCTTCCTGGTACAGATCTGTAATATTCTTCTGGTGGCGTTGATAAAAACTCAACTCCATTTGCTTTTAATTGAGATACTGTTTTTATAATATCATCCGTTGCTACTGCTATGTGTTGCACACCTGAGCCTTCATAAAAATCTAAATATTCTTCAATTTGAGAACGTTTTGCTGCTTTTGCTGGCTCGTTGATTGGAAACTTAATTCTACCATTTCCATTCGACATTACTTTACTCATTAAGGCAGAATATTCTGTATGAATTTGCTTATCATCAAAAGATAAAAAGTTTTCAAACCCCATGACATCTTCATACCATTTTACCCAAACATTCATTTGATTCCAGCCAACATTACCCACCATATGGTCTATGTATTTTAAACCTGCTGCTGTTGGATTATAATCTGACTTCCATTTTTGAAAACCTGGTAAAAATGCTCCGTTGTAATTTTTGCGTTCTACAAACATATGTACAGTTTCTCCGTAGGTATAGATTCCTGCTCTCACTACTTCTCCGTGTTCGTCAGATTCTACCGTAGGTTCCATATAAGATTTTGCACCTCTAGAAGTTGTTTCTTGATATGCTTTTCTGGCATCTTCTACCCAAAGGGCAATAATTTTTACACCATCTCCATGTTTTACAATATGGTCGTTGATTGGCGATTTACTATTTAAGGGAGTTGTTAGCATCAACTTTATTTTATCTTGCGTTAAGACATAACTAACAGAATCTTTGGATCCAGTTTCTAATCCACGATATGCGTGTGATTGAAAACCAAAAGCGGTTTTGTAAAAGTGTGCAGCTTGTTTTGCATTACCTACATAAAACTCTACATAATCGGTTCCTAACAATGGAAGGAAATCTTGTGCTCCTTCAAATATTTTTTCTAGACCGTAGTCCACTGATTTTATTTCTTTTTTACTCATCTTTGTGAATATTAGAATAAAGAAAATAGAATAGAGAGAGAAGACTTCTAGAATTTGTTTTGAAAACCTATTGTCATTTTTTGAAACTCTACTGTTTTTTCTTCAATTATTTTTAATTGTTTGATCATTTACAAATGAATATTATAGATATATTAGTTCATTTGCACATTGATTTATTAAACTATTCTAGCCATGATTTATAATAATCTTCGTCAGCAATTTTCATCGCTTCTTCCGTTACTTTTAATGGTTTAAAAGTATCAACCATCACAGCTAATTCTTCGGTTTTTGTATGACCAATACTTCTTTCAGTTGCGCCAGGGTGTGGACCATGAGGTATTCCCGCTGGATGTAATGAAATGTGCCCTTGATCAATATCATTTCTACTCATAAAATCGCCATCTACATAATATAAAACTTCATCAGAATCTATATTACTGTGATTGTATGGAGCCGGAATTGAATCGGGATGATAATCGTACAAACGAGGCACAAAACTACAGATGACAAAAGCATTTGTTTCAAAAGTTTGATGTACCGGTGGTGGTTGATGAATTCGTCCAGTAATCGGCTCAAAATCATGAATAGAAAAGGCATATGGATAATTATACCCATCATACCCTACTACATCAAAAGGATGAGAAGCATAGGTCATTTCTATAATTTCGTTCTGCTTTTTTACTTTGATTAGAAAATCACCTTTTTCATTATAGGTTTCTAATTCTTGAGGCTGACGAAGATCACGCTCACAAAAAGGAGAATGTTCTAATAATTGACCAAACCAATTTCTGTATCGTTTGGGTGTATAAACAGGAGAATAAGATTCAACAATAAACAGTCTGTTGTTTTCGTCATCGAAATCTAATTTGTAAATAATTCCACGAGGAATTACTAAATAATCTCCATATTTAAAATCTAGGTTTCCAAGATGAGTTCTTAACTTTCCTGTTCCTTTATGAATAAAGATAACTTCGTCTGCATCCGTATTTTTATAAAAATAGTCTGTTGTAGATTTTTTTGGAGCTGATAAAATAATATTACAGTCAGAATTTGTTAAAACAACTTTTCTGCTTTCTAAATAGTCGTTTTCTGGAGGTACTTGAAATCCTCTAAATCGGTACGATTGAATATTATTCCCTTTCGCTATTTTTGGCGCAACAGAATATTGTTTGCCAATATTCTTGACCATAGTTGGTCTGTGTTCATGGTAAGAATTGGTAGACATTCCGTCGAAACCAATCGTTCCAAATAGTTGTTCGTAGTACAAACTACCATCAGCTTTTCTAAATTGTGTATGTCTTTTGGGTGGAATTTTCCCGAGTTTATGGTAAAAAGGCATAGTTTCTAATGTAAAATGAATGAATGTTAAATGTAGCAATATTCAAATTGAAAAAATTGCACATCGTTAAATAGCTCAATAATTACATTAGAAAACCTACTCTGGATTTCTTTTGATAAGATTTTTTAGTAAAATTAATAACTCTAACCAATGCATAATTTAGCGTTTTAAAGAAGTATGCTCTACAAATATAATTAAAAGTATGAATGAAGCTTAACTCTCTGGAGCTAATTCTACTTCAAGTCCATCTAATTCTGAAGTAATAGGAATTTGACAACCTAATCTGCTATTATCTTCTACGTAAAAAGCCTCTGCGAGCATTAAATCTTCATCGGGACCCATTTCTGGTAATTCGTGATCTGATTTTACGTAACACTGACACGATGCACACATCGCCATTCCTCCACAAACACCAATAGTTCCCTCTGGAGCCAATTCATAAGAGCGAATCACTTCCATTAAATTCATTGCCATATCTGTTGGCGCTAGAATTTCGTGTAGAGTTCCCTCTCGGTCGGTTATTTTGATGGTTATGTCCATAAGTAACTAGTTATAAGTGGTTAGTTCTTAGTTTTTTGATTGTAAAGATTTTATAAAACTAGAAAACATTTTGGCAATTTCATTAGAATTAGCAATCAATTCTTTTTATTCCCATAAGTACTGCAATTTTTTCTTATAAAGATACTAATTACTTATACCTAGGCACAAGCTACTATATTAATTTATCTTCTTAACAACTGCTTTCGGAGCTTCTTTTTTGGTCCCATCAAAACCTTCAACACCACCAACCGTAGTATATTTCATCACGTATTTTTTATCTGGATGAATTCTTTGATAGGCACTTTGACACATTAAAGTTGCTTCGTGAAATCCACATAAAATCAATTTTAATTTTCCGGGATAAGTATTCACATCTCCTATGGCATAAATTCCAGGAATATTGGTTTGATAATCTAAGGCATTATTTACTTTAATGGCATTCTTTTCAATTTCTAATCCCCAATTTGCAATAGGCCCCAGTTTTGGTGATAATCCAAATAAAGGGATAAAATGATCCACTTCTAAATGAATTTTTTCATCTCCATTTTTGATAATGGAAACACCCGTAATATGATCTTCACCATGTACTTCTTTCACTTCAGCAGGTGTTATCAATCTTATTTTACCAGCATCTTTAAATTCTTGTACTTTATCAACAGAATCTAAAGCACCTCTAAATTCATTTCTTCTGTGCACCAGAGTTACTTCTGAAGCAACATCCGCTAAAAAGATTGACCAATCTAGGGCAGAATCTCCACCACCAGCAATCACTACTTTTTTATCTCTGTAAATTTCTGGATCTCTAATGATGTATTCTACACCATGATCTTCAAAATCTGAAATATTTGGAATTGGAGGCTTGCGAGGCTCAAAACTCCCTAAACCACCAGCAATAGCAACAATAGGAGCGTGGTGTTTAGTTCCTCTATTTGTAGTAACTATAAAGGTTTCGTCTTCTAGTTTCTCAATGGTTTCTGCTCGCTCACCTAAGGTAAATCCAGGTTCAAACGCTTTGATTTGTTCTAATAATTTATCTGTTAAATCTCCAGCTAAAATTTCTGGATAGGCAGGAATATCATAGATAGGTTTCTTGGGATATATTTCCGAACATTGCCCTCCAGCTTGAGGTAATGCATCTATCAAGTGGCATTTTAACTTTAATAATCCCGCTTCAAAAACTGTAAAGAGTCCTGTTGGACCGGCACCAATAATTAAGATATCTGTTTTGATCATTTCTAACTAAAAATCAGGTAAAATAAAAGTTGAATTGTTTTAATAAATTGATTTTTATCAGTTAATCAATATTAATGACTTGTTGAATGTGCGGCGCATATTTTTTGATAGTAGCTTCTACACCATTTTTTAGGGTCATTTGATTCACAGAACAACCAATACAAGCTCCCTCTAATTGAACCTTTACGATAGCATCTTCAATAGACAATAGCTTGATGTTCCCACCATCACTTTCTAAAAAAGGGCGAATTTCGCTTAATGCTTTTTCAACATTTTCTAATGTTTCTTGTGTTGTCATAATCTTATTTTTTAACAGCGCTACATCCACTCATTGTTGTAATTCTCACAACTTCTGTAGGGGGCAAATTAGCATTTCTTTTAAGTAATTCTGAAACCATTTCTTTGGTAATGTCTGAAAATGCTTTTTCTAATGGCGTGTTTACTTGCAACGCTACAGGATGTCCAACATCTCCAGCTTCACGAATACTTTGTACCAAAGGAACCTCTCCTAAGAATTTTGTTTGTATATCTTCCGCCAAATGTTTTGCACCATCTTTTCCAAAGATATAATATTTATTATCAGGCAATTCATCCGGAGTGAAGTAGGCCATATTTTCTACGATTCCTAAAACTGGAACCTGAATACTTTCTTGTTGAAACATTGCCACTCCTTTTTTAGCATCGGCTAAAGCGATGTTTTGAGGGGTACTTACAATGACTGCTCCATTAATTGGAACGGCTTGTACTATTGATAAATGAACATCTCCAGTTCCTGGAGGTAAATCGATTAGTAAAAAATCTAATTCTCCCCAATCTGCATCAAAAATTAACTGATTTAAGGCTTTTGAAGCCATTGGTCCACGCCAAATTACAGCCTGATCTGGATTGGTAAAGAAACCAAGAGACAATAATTTTACACCGTAATTTTCTACAGGTTTCATTTTAGAACGACCATTTATATTTACAGATAATGGTTTCTCTTTTTCTACATCAAACATTAAATGCATCGATGGACCATAAATATCGGCATCTAAAACACCTACTTTAAATCCCATTTTTGCCAAAGTAATTGCAGTATTTGCAGTAATAGTTGATTTTCCAACTCCTCCTTTTCCAGAAGCAATAGCAATGATGTTTTGGATATTTGGAATTTCTTTCCCTTTAATTAGGTTAGAATTCTCTTCTTTTTTTTGTTTTGGAGCAGATTTTACATTCACTTTTACATCAATACTTTCATCAACTTGCGAGTGAATTGCTTTTTTAATTTCTCCTTCAATTTTCTTTTTGGCTTGTAAAGTTGGATTGCTGATGGTTACATCTACAATCACTTCATTACCAAAAGCAACCACATTGGTTACATTGTTATTTTCAACGAGACTTTTTCCTTCACCAGGTTCGGTAATGGTTTCTAGTGCTTTGTATATATCTTGCTTTTTAAAAGACATTTGGTTTCTTTAAATTGATTCTAAATTGCAAAGATACTGCGAAAGCTTTATATAATAAAGAGAGTAGATTCCAAATATTGATGAAGTAATCAATCTAGCTTATGGTAATTCTTTCTTCGGATCCCAGAAGACTTTTTCTAAATCTTGTATTTGGTTTTCAATAATCACAATTCCTTCACTTTCTAATAGTTGTTGCATTAGATTGGTTCCCTCAAAATGATGTTTTCCAGTCAATAATCCTTTTTTATTGACGACTCTGTGTGCAGGAACTTCTTCTGTCTGATTGTGAGAATTATTCATTGCCCAACCGACCATTCTAGCAGAACGAGCAGCACCTAAATATCTAGCAATGCTTCCATAATTTGTAACTCTTCCAAAGGGAATTAAACGAGCAACGTGATAAACTCTTTCAAAAAAGTTATCGGATTCTTTCATCTTGGAAAGATAACAAAATTGTTATTTTGAAATGAGTAAAGTAATTCAGAAATTAAAAAAAGAGATTCCTCATATTCATTCGGAATGACAAGATTGTTTTAGAAATTCAACTTGAATTGAATATATGTAATTGGTTTCCCAACTTCTAAATATTGTTTTTCATAGAAAGTTTGTGTCGAAGTTACTTCCTCCGGTGCGCCATCATTTTTATACACATTATGATTTGCGTGCAGTATCTCATGACCTTCACCATGTAACAAGCCTAAAGTATACCCGTGCATAAACTCGCTATCTGTCTTTAGATTTATGATACCATCTTCTTTTAAAATATGATGATATTTTTTCAAGAACTCTTGATTGGTCATTCGATGCTTGGTGCGCTGATATTTTATTTGAGGATCTGGAAAAGTAATCCAGATTTCATCTACTTCATTTTTTGCAAAAATAAAATCGACCAATTCAATCTGAGTCCTAATAAAAGCAACATTAGACAAACCTTCTTCTAAAGCTGTTTTTGCTCCACGCCAAAAACGAGCGCCTTTAATATCAATGCCAATAAAATTTTTATCAGGATTTTTTTCAGCTAGTGCGATGGTATATTCTCCTTTTCCACAACCTAATTCTATAATGATAGGATTACTGTTCTTAAAAAAAGAATGCCATTTACCCTTATGAGAAAAGTTATTTAAAACTTCTTCTCTAGTAGGTTGAATGACATTAGGAAACGTTTCGTTTTCTTTGAAACGTTTTAATTTGTTTTTGCTTCCCAAAATGGTGCTGGTTATGCGATGTCTTCAGTTCCTTCTTTGACGAACTTGCGAGATTCTTTCATCCAGTAAGCTAATAAAACTAATAGTACTACTAGGAATCCCCAATTAACAGCATTTGAAATCCACCAGCCTTTGTCTGCAGTTGCAATTGTTAGGCGTAACCATTCAAAAGGTGAAAACAAAACTTCTGTGAATAATTCACCAATCCATTTGAAAATATTGAATGCTATCATATCTTAAGTATATTTACACTGCAAAAATATAAAAACTAATAATGCTAGCCAATTTTTTTGGGAAATCTAATCCTGCAAATTTTATCATCATTTTTCTAATTTTTTTAGTCATTTATTTTGCTACGCTATTTTCAAATTATTCTATTGATACATTTGATTTGGATTTTATACTATATCAGTTTTCTATGCTAGGATTATTTGTCTTAGTCTTCTTTTTTTTCAATTTTATTTTATCAAAAAACAAGTTGACATTATATAATTCTTATGGATTTTTACTTTTTGTAATACTGTTTGCGTTTTTTCCTCAAACAATGTTTTCTAGACAAGAAGTTATTTTAAATCTTGTGTTATTAATTTTTTTAAGAAGAGTTTATAGCTTAAGAAGTAATAAGTTTGTTTACAAGAAAATTTTAGATTGTGGATTTTGGCTAGGAATTCTCTTCCTTTTAGAACCAACAAGTGTGATATTTGGAATATTAATCTTTGTCTCAATTGGGTTATTTCAAAAGCTTAAAGCTAGAACTATTTTAATTCTTTTAGTAGGATTTATAATCCCTGTTTTTTCTTACTTTACCTATTGTTTTTGGTATGACAAAACAGATGAGTTTGCAAATTTGTTTTTATGGTATTCTGATTTTGACTTTCATCTTTACATTAAGAGGCCACTATTATTTTCATTTCTTTTTTTAGGACTCTTAACACTCATTTCTATATTTTTAAAAACACCTAAAGTCTTCTTAATTAGCGGTAGTTATAGAAAATATTGGATTCTTATTATTTTTAATCTAATCATAGCAATTGCAGTTGTTTTGATTCAAAAAACACATACAGGTATCGAAGCGATGTTGTTGTTTTTCCCAGTATCTATTATCATTACAAATTGGGTAGAAGGAATAAAGAAACCCATGCTAAAAAATATTTTTTTAGCATTATTTATAGGAGCTCCAATAGTGTTCTTTATAGTTTAGTTCCAAAAGAAAGATCTCCAGCATCTCCTAGGCCTGGTACAATATAACCTTTATCATTTAAAAGATTGTCAATATCTGCAATCCACAAATCTGTATTTTCTGGAAAATGGTTTTTTACAAAATCAACACCCTCTTTTGCTCCAATAACGGAAACTACATGGATTTTTTTAGGTGTTCCAAACTTTTTAATTGCTTTATAAACGGTCACCAAAGACTGTCCGGTTGCCAACATCGGATCCGCAAGAATTAAGGTTTTGCCCTCCAAAGAAGGAGAAGCAAAATATTCTACTTTAATTTCAAATTCATGATCATTATTTGGGTGATATCTGTAAGCAGAAATAAAAGCATTTTCTGCGGTATCAAAATAATTTAAAATTCCTTGATGTAAAGGAAGTCCAGCTCTTAAAATAGAGCAAATAACTAAATCATTTACGAATTCAGATGATTCTTTTTCACCTAAAACAGTAGTAATCTGTTTTTTTTGATAGGCTAACTCTTTACTCAATTCATAAGATAAAACTTCTCCAATACGTTCTATGTTTCTTCTAAAACGCATCGAATCTTTTTGAATCTTTTCGTCTCTAATTTCTTTGATAAAAGTATTTAAAACCGAATTATCTTTTAATAAATGATGAATAATCATAGAGTAGTTTTTCTAGATTTAAATATTGACTTTGAATAAAATTTGTACCTTTCATATATCCAAAAGTACATTATTTCAATAATTTATTCATGGATTGCTTTATCATAAAAAACCAAAAGTTTACTACCAAAGAAAAGAAAAGAGTCATTATGACTCTTTTTTTTATTCATTCAAAATAGATACTATTTTTTTAATAATTGTTTTTGGGTTGATACTCTTCATTACATTTTCATAACCCTCAAAAACTTTATTTCCATAAATTGAACAAGGAATTTTAGGAAATTTGTCCACATCTGGCAAGATGCAATAATCACTAGGTTGATTGAAAGGAGCAAAACCAGCAAAAGGATGTGTAACTCCCCAAATGGTTACGGTTTTTATTTGTTGCATTGCAGCCAAATGAGCATTTCCAGAATCCATAGAAATCATAATATCTAAATAACTAATCAATTCTAGTTCTTCGGAAAAAGGGACCCTACCAGCAACACTTATAGTATTCGCATACTTTTTTTCAATTTTTTTTAAAATTTCTATTTCATGATGTCCACCACCAAAAAGAAAGATTTTAAATTCCTTCGAAGAAAGTTCTTTAATAACTTCTTCCATCAGGATTAATGGATATACTTTTCCTTTAAAGGCAGCAAAAGGTGCAACTCCTATCCATTTATTTTCTTTTGTTCCAAATTTAGAAAGGACGTTTTTAGAAAGAGGTTTTCTATCGATAGGTTTCGAAATAGAAAGATCTACCTTAAAACCTAGTCTTGATAAAACATCTGCATAGCGTTGATGAGAGGTTTTTAGTTGTTTAAAAATCTTATTTTCAGAACGTGTTAATGCTTTCTTTTCGGTTCTTCCTTTATCAATTTTTGCAATGGAAACTGGAGTTGTTGAAAAGAATTTTCTGAGGATTTTAGATCGGACTACATTATGAAAATCGGCAATATGTGTAATGTCTAATTTTTGTAAACTTCTAAATAGGCGATAGATGCCAATGATTCCCTTGTGTTTTCCTTTTACATCAGCTTCATAAAATGAGACATTAGAAATTCCTTCAAACAAAGGTTTTAAAAAAGGCTTTGATAACACTGTTATTTTGCAATTTGGATGTTGATTAACCAAGGCTCGAATTACTGGAACAGTCATCGCTACATCTCCCATTGCTGAGAGTCTAATAATTAAAATATGTTGAGGTTTTAACACAAAAAAATATTTAGTTGTAAATGTAATCTTTTCATCAGAATTAAATTTACATCAAAATTTATTATGCAACTTTGCCATCTTAAATAAAGAGAGAATTATGAAACCAAGATCAATGGCTATCATAGCACTATTTATAGCTGCATTAATATACGGAGTAACATTCACCATTGCAAAGGAAGTAATGAATGTTCATATCAAACCTTTTGGATTTATCTTACTTAGAGTTTCAGGTGCAACTTTAGTTTTTTGGTTGGTTGGCCTGTTAGTAAAAGGAGCTAAACCTATTGAAAAAAGTGATTATAAGAAAATTGCGTTAGCTTCTTTTTTCGGTGTGGGTTTAAATATGCTCACTTTTTTTAAAGGATTAAGTTTTACAACACCTATAAGTGCTTCCGTAATTATGGTAACTACACCAATTTTAGTGCTTATTTTTTCAAGTATTATTATCAGAGAGAAAATACCTAATTTTAGAATTTTAGGAGTAATTATTGGTCTTGTTGGGGCAGTACTTTTAATTATGTATGGGCATGTTTCAGAAGGAGATGCGAGCAATAGAACTTTAGGAAATATTTTAGTTTTTATAAATGCGGCATCCTATGCAATGTACCTTGTAGTTGTGAAAGAATTGATTGTAAAATACAATCCAATTATTTTTGTAAAGTGGTTGTATTTATTTGGATTATTCATGGTCTTTCCTTTTGGGATATCAGAATTTTTAGAAATTTCTTGGCAAGAAATGCCAACAGATATATATTTAAAAACAGGTTTTGTAATTTTATTTACAACCTGTATTACCTATCTGTTTAACCTATTTGCATTGTCTAAATTAAAACCGACAACAGTGAGTGTTTTTATTTATTTACAGCCAGTAATCGCAACGATTTATGCTCTTATCGTTGGAAGTGATCAACTTAACATCACAAAAATTGTAGCAACTCTGCTTATTTTTTCAGGCGTCTTTTTAGTAACAATGCAACCAAAAAAATCGGCTAAATAAAAATGTATCTTTGTAGTCTATTTAAAAAATAATACATGATTCAATCTATGACGGGTTACGGTAAATCCGTATTACATTTATCAGATAAGAAAGTTACTATAGAAGTAAAATCTTTAAACAGCAAGAACTTAGATTTAAATGTTCGCATTCCTTCTTATTATAGGGAAAAGGAACTGAATGTTAGAAAAGAATTAGCTTCTAAACTAGTGAGAGGAAAAGTAGATTTTTCTATTTATGTTGAAATGACCGCTGATGAAACTTCGACATCTGTAAACAAAGGTGTTGTTGCAGAATACATGCAACAACTAAGAAATGTTGTTCAAACTGGAACTTCTGATGATGTTGAACTGCTAAAGATGGCAGTAAAAATGCCTGATGCTCTTAAAACTTCAAGAGAAGAATTAGATGAAAATGAATGGACGCAAATCAATCAGAATATACAAGAAGCGATTAAAGAAATTATTCAATATAGAGTAGATGAAGCCGCATCTTTAGAAGACGATTTTAAATTGCGAATTCAAAATATCCAATCGTACTTAGAAGAGGTAAAGTCATTTGATGAAGCTAGAATTGACTATGTAAAAGAGCGTTTAAAAAAGGCGATCGATGATTTAAAAGTAGAAACTGATGAGAATCGTTTTGAGCAAGAGCTTATTTATTACCTAGAAAAATTAGATATTAACGAAGAAAAAGTTCGTTTAGCCAATCACTTAACTTACTTTTTACAAGAATTGGCAACTGATGATTCTAATGGTAAAAAATTAGGTTTTATCGTTCAAGAAATAGGAAGAGAAGTCAATACTATTGGATCTAAAGCTAATTTTGCACCCATGCAAAAAGTGGTCATTCAAATGAAGAATGAGTTAGAAAAAATTAAAGAACAAATATTAAACGTGCTATAAATGTCTGATTTTAAAGGAAAATTAATTGTCTTTTCTGCACCTTCCGGTTCCGGTAAAACGACCATTGTCCGTCATCTATTAAATCAAGAAGAATTTGGCTTAGAATTTTCAATTTCTGCAACATCTAGAGAAGCTAGAGGAAAAGAAATTAATGGAAAAGATTATTATTTTATTTCAGCAGATGAGTTTAAACAAAAAATTAAAGCTGACGAATTTTTAGAGTGGGAAGAAGTGTATATAAATAATTTCTACGGAACTTTAAAAACTGAGGTAGAACGTATTTGGGCAAAAGGAAAACACGTTATTTTTGATATTGATGTTGCCGGCGGATTAAGAATTAAGAGAAAATTTCCGGATACAACTCTAGCCGTTTTTGTGAAGCCTCCAGACATGAATGAACTAATCATCAGACTAAAACAAAGAGGTGAAGAAACCCCAGAAAAAATTGCCATGCGTGTAGCTAAAGCTCCAACAGAGATGGCAACAGCGCCACAATTTGACACCATCATTTTAAATGATGATTTAGCCACAGCACTGAAAGAAGCCGAAGGCTTAGTTGCTAATTTTTTAAAGAAATAAGAAATGAAAATTGGATTGTATTTTGGTACCTTTAATCCAATTCATGTGGGTCATATCATTATTGCAAATCATCTTGTAGAATATTCTGATTTAGATGAAATTTGGATGGTAGTAACACCTCACAATCCCCATAAAAAGAAAAGCTCTCTTTTAGAAAATCATCATCGATACCAACTCGTTTACATTGCATTAGAAGACTATCCTAAAATCAAACCATCTGATATAGAATTTAAATTACCACAGCCAAATTACACTGTAAACACATTGGCTCATATTGGAGAGAAATATCCTCAACATGAGTTTAGTTTAATTATGGGCGAAGACAATTTAAAAAGCTTCCACAAGTGGAAAAACTATGAAGTGATTTTAGAAAATCATGAAGTGTATTATTATCCAAGAATTGCTGAGGGAACGGTTAAAACCATGTTTGAAAATCATCCCAAAATTAATAAAGTTGATGCTCCTATCATACAAATTTCTGCAACTTTAATTCGAGACGGAATTAAGAACAACAAAAATGTAGCTCCAATGCTTACTAAAGAAGTTTGGAACTATATTGACGAGATGAACTTTTACAGAAAGTAAAGACTCCAAATTTCTTTTAGATTAAATTTTATTCCATAATTTTAACATAGGATACAAAATCTCACAATAAAGGTTTCGTTGTATATTTGTGTAATCATAGATTTTTAAATGGCTCAAAAAAATAAAAAGAAAGGGAAGTTAAAACAAAAACTCACCAATAAATATCGGTTAGTTGTTTTAAATGAAAACACTTTTGAAGAAAGACTTGCTTTAAAATTATCACGTTTAAATGTGTTTATCTTTGGTGGAGTTTTTTCAATATTCCTAATTCTAGGAACCATTTTATTAATCGCTTTTACTCCAATAAAAGAATACATTCCAGGGTATTCTTCAACAAAACTAAAAACAGATGCAACTAAGTTAACTTTTGAGACAGACTCACTAAAAAATAGGTTAGCGGTTTTAGAGAATTATACCAAATCTATTAAGTCGGTTTTAACAGGTGAAATAACCGCAGATGATACCATAGACTCTATTCAAGAACTTTCTAAGAGAACTCAAATTGATGAAAGCAAGTTAAATGCAACAAAACAAGATTCAATTTTTAGAGAAAAAATAGAAAGTAGAGACCGTTTTCCACTGTCTGACGAATTACAAAATAAAGTCAAAATTGTCTTTTTTGCGCCCATTAGCGGAACCGTTTCTCAGTCATTTAATTCAGAAAATAAACACTTTGCTTTAGATGTAGTAGCAAAAACAGGAACGCCTGTTAAAGCGGTTGCAGATGGTACCGTAATCTTCTCCGAATGGACTACAGAAACAGGATATGTAATCATTATTAAGCATGCTAATAATTATATTTCGGTGTATAAACACAACGGTACTTTACTAAAAGAACAAGGAGATTTAGTTCAGTCGGGTGAAGCCATTGCCAGCGTTGGTTCTACAGGTGAATTAACTACCGGGCCACATTTACATTTTGAACTTTGGAGTGACGGATATGCTGTAAATCCAACTAATTATATAGATTTTCAATAAATGAGTATAAAATCGATATTTGCGATTCCTTTTGCAAAAAGAGCTCGAAAAAAAGTTTATAAATGGGCTTTTAGTCCACATATTACACAACAAAAAGTTTTTAAAAAACTCATCAGTCAAGCAAAAGATACTGCTTTTGGAAAAGATCATAATTTTGATAAAATCACTACCTATTCAGATTTTAAAAAGCAAGTAAAAGTTACAGATTACGAAGGTTTAAGATCTTATGTTGATAGAATTGTTGCAGGTGAAAAGGATGTGTTATGGAAAGGAAAACCACTTTATTTTGCAAAAACATCTGGCACAACTTCTGGGGCAAAATACATTCCAATTACTAAAGAATCCATGCCAACGCATATCAAAGCAGCCAGAAATGCCTTGTTGTTTTATATCGCAGAAAAAAACGATGCAAGTTTTGTAGATGGTAAAATGATTTTTTTACAAGGAAGTCCTGTTTTAGAGGATAAAAATGGCGTGAAATTAGGTCGATTAAGCGGAATTGTAGCTCACTATGTTCCTCAATATTTATTGAAAAACAGATTGCCAAGTTGGGAAACCAATTGTATTGAAGATTGGGATACGAAGGTAAATGCTATTGTAGAAGAAACGATTAATGAAGATATGTCTGTTATTAGCGGAATTCCTTCTTGGGTACAAATGTATTTTGAAAAACTGATTGAAAATACAGGTAAAACCATCACAGAGATATTTCCAAATTTTAATTTCTTTATTTACGGAGGCGTTAATTTTGAGCCTTATAAAAATAAGTTCGAAACCCTTATAGGAAAGAAAATAGATTATATCGAATTGTATCCAGCATCTGAAGGGTTTATCGCCTATCAAGATTCTCAAAAAGAGAAGGGGATGTTATTGGTGTTAGATGGCGGAATTTTTTATGAATTTATTCCTGCAGCTGAATTCTTTGACGAAAACCCTACAAGAATCTCTATAGAAGATGTTGAACTAGGGATTAATTATGTCATCATTTTAAATACGAACGCTGGTTTATGGGGGTATAATATTGGTGATACTGTTGAGTTCACTTCGTTGCTTCCCTATCGAATAAAAGTTACGGGAAGAATCAAACATTTTATCTCTGCTTTTGGTGAACACGTGATTGGAAAAGAAGTAGAGAAAGCATTAAATGATGCAATTGTTGGTACAAAAACAACTGTGAGTGAATTTACCGTGGCACCTCAAGTTAATCCTACAGAAGGATTGCCCTATCACGAATGGTTTATTGAATTTGAAAACGAACCAGAAAACATAGAAGAATTAACTTCAAAAATTGACGCCTCTATGCAAGCGCAAAACATTTATTATTTTGATTTAATCGAGGGTAAAATATTAAAACCTTTGGTCATTAGAAAAGTAAAAAAAGGAGGTTTTCATGAATACATGAAATCGATTGGAAAGTTTGGTGGTCAAAATAAGATTCCACAATTATCTGACCATAGAAAAATTGCAGACGTATTACAGAATTTTTTAAAATAAAAACACATGGAAATATATGCACTTAAAGGACATCAAATAATTTGTGATGATCTGGATGTTGGATATGATTATCAAAAGGAAATTGCAAATAAATATCTAGAGTTAGGCAAAATATATACAGTAGAAAAAACACAAGTTGAAAGCTCATAAACGACTGTGATTTTAGAAGAAATTCCAGGAATTGAGTTCAACAGTACTTGTTTTGAAGATGTTGAAAAACAATCAGAAGAAGATTTAAAAAAACATCCAGACTATCCAAAATATCACTAAAAAGGAAGATGAAAATTATTGCAACCAATATTGGAGAACGAAAAGAAATTGATTGGAAAGGAAAAAAAGTAACTACCGGGATTTTGAAATATCCAGTGGACATTCCAGTTTTTTTAGATGTTGAAGATGTGAAGGGCGATGTGGTTTTTGATAGAAAATATCATGGCGGAATAGATCAAGCTGTTTATGGATATTCCTTAAAACATTACAACTATTGGAAAGAGCGTTATCCAAATCATGATTGGCAATTTGGCATGTTTGGAGAAAACCTAACCATTGATGATTTAGAGGAAACCAAAATACATGTTGGAGATACTTATAAAGTTGGAGAATGTATCGTTGAGGCAACTAAACAAAGAGACCCTTGTATGAAGTTAGGTGTTCGTTTTAATGATATGAAAATTGTAAAACAGTTTTGGAACACAACCATGTGCGGAGTATATTTTAAAATTCTACAAACTGGAAATGTCAAAGCTGGAGATGAATTTGAACTCCTAAAAAAATGTTCAGAAAATCCAACGATTGCAGATTTATATATTGCTAAAAGAGAAAGTAAAGGAATTTGATAAATTAGACTTTTACTTCTTTTTTGTGAAGAAAACGAGTCAGTTTCATGGAAAGGTCTAGGAGAATAATTTTAGCATTTCCGTTTCTTTCTATGTGGTACATGGCTTCACTAATTTCTTTTTCTATCGCTAAAATATTTTCGCTATGCACAAACGGCGCGAAATTTTGCAAATCAAATTTAGGGGTTTGAGTTTCTAAAAAAACTAAGTCTGGAGACTTGTAATTTAACAGAAGAGCTTGTCTAAAAAACTGCAAACAATATTCTAAAAACTGTTTCTGAGTTTCACGACCCGTTTTAGCAATGGTTTCAGACCAAACAACTAATTCTTGAATTACAGCGGCATTTCCTTTGGCTTTAAAAGCAGAACGAATCCAGGTAATAAACCACTTTTCAAAAACGATATCACTAGAATCTTGATGTAATAAATGCAAGGCTTTATTGAAATTTCCTTCAGCTTGATGCGCAATTTTTAACGCATCATTTTCAGAAGCTTGTTCTCTTTGAATTAGAGCATTGGCGATGTCTTGCTCACTTAAAACCGGAAAATGTAATGCTTGACAACGAGATTTAATGGTATTAATAATTTGATCTTCGTTTTCTGTAATTAACAAGAAAATAGTTTTCTCAGGAGGCTCTTCAATTAACTTTAATAATTTATTAGAAGCAGCAATATTCATTTTTTCAGCCATCCAAATAATCATTACCTTAAAACCACCTTCATAAGATTTTAGCTGCAATTTTTTCACAACCTCTAGCGCTTCATCAACTCCAATTAATCCTTGTTTGTTTTCTACCCCAATAAATCGAAGCCAATTAAATAAACTTCCATACGGATGATTTTTAATAAAATCTCTCCACTCTTGTAAAAATAAATTACTGACGGGATGTTTCTTTACAGAGTCGTTTGTGGTAACTGGAAACGCAAAATGCAAATCGGGATGCTGTAATTTTGATACTTTTAATTCACTTGCTTCCGGGTTGTCAGAAAAATGACTTAACAGAAACTGAGCATAAGCAATAGCCATAGGCAATGTGCCAGAACCTTCTTTTCCTATAAATAATTGAGCATGCGGAATTCTACCATTTTTAGCAGAAGTCTGCAAATGGTTTTTAATATGTTCCTGTCCAATAATTTGATTAAAAAGCATCTCACAAATATAAGAGATAAATTTACGCAAACGATATATTAACTTTTCAGTTTTCAATTTCTATGAACGTAGAATAATGGCTATTTTTGTAAAAAATATTGAACAATGAAAACTATAAACGACTTAAATTTTAAAAATAAAAAAGCATTAATACGAGTAGATTTTAATGTGCCTTTAAATGAAAATTTTGAAGTAACTGATGCTACAAGAATAGAAGCCGCTAAGCCAACAATCATCAAGATATTAGAAGATGGTGGTTCCGCTGTCTTAATGTCACATTTAGGAAGGCCAAAAGGGGTTGATGCGAAGTTTTCACTACAACATATTGTAGCTAAAATATCGGATGTTATTGGAGTTCAAGTAAAATTTGTTGATGATTGTATTGGAGAAAAAGTAACTACTGCGGTTGATAATCTTCAAGATGGAGAAATTCTTTTATTAGAAAATTTACGTTTTTATGATGAAGAAACAGCAGGAGATGAAGGGTTTTCAGAGCAACTTTCTAAAAACGGAGATATTTATGTAAATGATGCCTTTGGGACCGCGCATAGAGCCCATGCTTCTACAGCTATTGTCGCAAAATACTTTCAAGAAAATAAATGTTTTGGAAGTTTATTGGCAAAAGAAATTGAAAGCATTGATAAAGTTTTAAATAATAGTGAAAAGCCTGTTTTAGCGATTTTAGGAGGAGCGAAAGTATCCTCTAAAATTACAGTAATAGAAAATATTTTAGATAAAGTAGACCATTTAATTATTGGAGGAGGTATGACTTTTACCTTTGTAAAAGCTCTTGGAGGAAGTGTCGGAGATTCTATTTGTGAAGATGATAAAATGGAGTTAGCACTAGAGATTTTAGAAAAAGCGAAAGCTAAAAATGTAGAAATTCACATTCCTGTGGATGTGCTTGCTGCAAATGATTTTTCTAACGATGCAAATACTCAAGTTGTGGATGTAAATCAAATTCCTGATGGTTGGCAAGGATTAGATGCTGGCCCAAAAACACAAGCTATTTTTGATACCGTTGTCAAACAATGTAAAACTATTTTATGGAATGGTCCTTTAGGTGTTTTTGAAATGGAAGCATTTTCTAAAGGAACAATTGCATTAGGAAACTCAATAGACAAAGCAACAAAAAATGGCGCTTTTTCATTAGTTGGAGGAGGAGACTCTGTGGCTGCAGTAAAACAATTTGGATTCGAAGACAAAGTAAGTTATGTTTCTACCGGAGGTGGAGCAATGCTAGAAACTTTAGAAGGAAAAATATTGCCGGGTATTCAAGCGATACTATCTTAATCACTGGTTGCTTTTTTTGATATCCCTTGAATATTACTTATATTTAGACGTCTAAATTTTAAGCGTATTTTTTTATGAAAAATAGAATTGTACTGATGGTTTTTTTATTTTCTTTTTGTGCTATACATGCGCAGAAAGTAAAAATAAAAAAAGGCAAAGTATATGTAGATAAGAAAGAGTATTTAACAGTGGAAAGCACAAAAAAAGGAGAAGTGTATTCTTCTTTAGAAGGTAAGGTGCTATTTATATTAAAGAAAGAAACGATAGAGAAAGAAAATCCAAATCAAATTAATGTTCAAGCAACTGCGACAGGAACAGATATTGAAAAAAAGTTAAATCAAGTAAACGGATCAAGTAGCGACCCACAAAGAAGAGGAAATCGCTATGCGAAACCTAAAAAAATAAATTTTATTAAGGTGTCTTTTTTCACGTTCGATTTACAATATGAAACCACTTTAAAAACTTCAAAAATTTTAAAAGAATTTTACAAATCAGAAATTTTAAATATAGCAGGTGTCATAGATCAAGTAAAAGCAAGAAGAGCTGCTGCTAAAATGCGAAAAGAAATTTCTAAGAAAAAATAAAAACAGTATCAATAATAGTTAAGATGATTTGCTTTAAGCAAATCATCTTACTTTTTACAAATCAAATATGAAATACACCACACTGCCGAATACCGATGTAAAAGTTAGTAAAATTTGTTTAGGGACTATGACTTGGGGAGAACAAAATACAGAAGCTGAAGGTCATCAACAAATGGATTATGCCTTAGAACAAGGAGTCAACTTTTTTGATACAGCAGAATTGTATGCCGTTCCAGCTAAAAAAGAAACCTACGGTAGAACAGAAGAAATTATTGGAACATGGTTTAAAAAAACCGGCAATAGAGACAAGGTTGTTTTAGCGAGTAAAATTGCTGGTGCTGGACCTTATACAGCTCATATTAGAGAAAATGGTTTTGCAAAGCAAGCAATTATTGATGCGGTAGAAGGAAGTCTAAAAAGATTACAAACAGATTATATAGACTTGTATCAATTGCACTGGCCAGAAAGAGGCGTAAATTGTTTTGGAACTAGAGATTATCCGTTTAAAACAGCAACAAAAGAAGCAGAAAATCATTTAGAAATTTTAGAAACGCTGGATGATTTAATCAAACAAGGAAAAATCAAACACGTTGGTTTATCCAATGAAACTCCTTGGGGAGCGATGAAATATTTGCAAACATCCGAACAGCACAATTTACCTAGAATGAGTACTGTTCAGAATTCATATTCTTTAATACATCGTGCTTATGAAGTTGGAATGTCTGAAGTTTCTTTAAGAGAAAATTTAGGATTGTTAGTCTATTCTCCCCTAGCGCAAGGTGTATTAACAGGGAAATACCTAAAAGGAAAATCACCAGAAGGAGCAAGAGGAACTTTATTTCCCAATTATATTACTAGATATCAAACAGGAGCTTCAGAAGCAGCTGTTTTAAAATACCTAGACATAGCTAATAGACATCAAATGACTTTGACAGAATTATCACTAGCATTTGTAAATCAATTACCTTTTGTAACCACTAATATTATCGGAGCTACTAAAATGGACCAACTAAAAGAAAATATTGGAAGTATAAATATTGAACTCTCAGATCAAATTTTACACGAGATTGAAGAAGTGCATAGTTTGATACCCAATCCGGCTCCATAAATTGAAAAATAATCTTATAATAAAAGCCGCTCTTTTGAGTGGCTTTTTTTATTTCTTATTAATCAATTTAATTGAAGTTGCTTTGTATCGGTTGTTTTCTAATTTTCCAGAAACTTCAGCTTTTCTAATCACTTCACAAAAACCAGTTTTTTCATCATGTGCATCCCCAAAATCATCAATATCAGCGCCATCTACAAAATAAGCTTTGCCATCTAATCTAATAGCTAAATCACATCCATCTTGCGTATGTAAATCAAACTGACATTGACCACAAGAGACCTCAGCTATAACTAAGTTTTCATCTTTTTTTGCACAAGAAAAAGCTAAAAGTAATGCTGAGATCAAAATTATTTTTTTCATGGTAAATTATTTATTGTTTACTACTCCAACTGTCTCGTAAACCAACAGTTTTATTAAACACAAGTTTATCAGAAGTCGAATCATTATCAACCGCAAAATACCCCATACGTTGAAATTGAAAACGTTCTCCAACAGTTGCCGTTTGTAAACTTGGTTCTACAAAAGCATTGATGATTTCCAAAGAATTAGGATTTAAAAACTCCATAAAATCTTTGTCTTTATGACTATCAGGAGCTTCGTCAGAAAACAAACGATCATAAGCTCTAACTTCTGCTTTTACTGCATGTTTTACAGAAACCCAATGCAAAGTTCCTTTAACTTTACGGGTACTTTCTTCGGTGCCACTTCCAGATTTACTTAAAGGATCATAGGTACACTGAATTTCAGTAATATTTCCTTCAGCATCTTTGGTGCAGCTTTCTGCTTTGATGATATATGCGTTCTTTAAACGAACTTCTTTTCCAAGTTTTAATCTAAAAAACTTCTTGTTGGCTTCCTCTCTAAAATCTTCTTTTTCGATGTAAATTTCTCTTGAAAAAGGAAGATCTCTAAAGCCAGCACTTTCATCTTCTTGATTGTTCTCAGCTATTAAGTTTTCTTCCTTTCCTTCTGGATAATTAGTAATGACAACCTTTACAGGATCTAAAACACCCATCACTCTATTGGCAGTTTTGTTTAAATCTTCACGAATTTTGAATTCTAATAAAGCAACATCAATTACATTTTCACGTTTTGAAACACCAACAGTTTCTATAAAACTTCTGATAGAAGCAGGTGTATAACCGCGTCTTCTTAAACCAGAAATTGTTGGCATTCTTGGATCATCCCAACCTGAAACAACTCCGTCTTCAACCAAACGCATTAATTTACGTTTGCTCATAATGGTATAACTCAAGTTTAAACGAGAAAACTCACGTTGTTTTGGTGGATTTGGAAACTCAGCTTTACTGTATTCATACACATGATCTCTAAACCAGTTGTATAAATCTCTGTGAGGTTTAAATTCTAAGGAACATAAAGAATGTGATATTTGTTCTAAATAATCACTTTCACCATGCGTCCAGTCATACATTGGATAGATGTTCCAATCGTTTCCAGTTCTGTGATGTTCTTTATATAAAACACGATACATAATAGGGTCACGTAACAACATATTTGGACTCGTCATGTCAATTTTTGCACGTAAGATATGTTCACCTTCTTTGAATTCTCCGTCTTTCATTTTCTGGAATAAATCCAAATTCTCTTCTACAGATCTATTTCTAAAAGGACTGTTGGTTCCGGGTTCAGTAGGTGTACCTTTTTGTTCGCGCATTTCTTCTGATGATTGACTATCTACATACGCTTTACCGTCTTTAATCATCAAAATAGCCCAATCATACAATTGTTGAAAATAATCTGAAGAGTATAATTCGTTTGCCCATTTGTATCCTAACCAAGTAATGTCATTCTTAATGGCATCTACATATTCTTGCTCTTCTTTTGCAGGATTAGTATCGTCAAAACGTAGGTTTACGGGCGCATTGTATTTTTCTCCCAATCCAAAGCTAATTCCAATTGCTTTGGTATGACCAATATGCAAATAGCCATTAGGTTCTGGAGGAAAACGAAAACGTAAATTTTCTTTTGGCATTCCATTTGCCAAATCTTCTTCAATAATTTGCTCAATAAAATTGAGTGATTTTTTTTCTTCAGACATTGATTTTCAACTAAAATTGAATGAACAAAATTAAACAAAATAAGCGGATTAGTAACTGATTATACTTTTGTTTACTCTTGGCTTTTGAAACTTTTATTTATTGTAATTTTGCTTTTTATTTAGGAAGATGGCAAAGAAACCCGATTTAGTTGTTTTTGATGAAGAAACACAGAAATATGATGCAGCAATAAAACCTTATGGTACAAGTGCAAGTTCTCCGGTTATTAAACCGTTAAATACGGCCACATGGAGAAATGATGGTGTAGATAGAGTCAACAAGCAATTCAAAAGTAAATTTGATGAGTTAAAAAAGGAGTACGAAGAAATGATGCAGCAGTTTGAATATAATGATTTAGTTTACAACGCTAAATTTAATTTTGAACCCATTATTGGAGAAGCGTATCATTTATACAATAATAAAAAAGAAGAATCTTTTTTATCAATTATCCCGCCAGATCAATGTAATTTTAGTCATTTAGGATCCTTTAGATTAAATTCTCAAAAAATGTGGGAGAAGATATAGTCATGGGAAAAATTCAAGTTAATAATATAAAATTATATGCCTATCACGGATGCCTAGAAGAAGAAGCTAAAATTGGTTCTTGGTATCGAGTTGATGTAGAAGTTGAAGCCGATTTATCTAAATCATCTCAAACAGATGAGTTGTTAGATACTGTTGATTATGTCCATTTAAATCATGTTGTTAAAGAAGAAATGGCGATAAGGTCTAAGCTTTTAGAAGAAGTTGCCAAGCGTATTTTAAATCGATTTTTTATTGAGTTAGATATGGTAAATAAAGCAACGGTAAGTGTTGCTAAAATAAATCCACCCATAGGAGGAAATGTACAAGAGGTGGTGATTATTCTTTCAAAAGAACGTTAAGTTTAAAAAAACTTGGATTACTAGATAAATGATGTAAATTTGCAATCCTTAATAAGGTGTCGTGGCCGAGTGGCTAGGCAGTGGTCTGCAACACCATCTACAGCGGTTCGAATCCGCTCGACACCTCTAAAAGCATCTAATCATTTGATTAGATGCTTTTTTTATGTCTCAATAAAAAAAGTAAATAACCACTCATCGAAATAAAGTTACCGTTCAACGATAGAAATAGCTATCATATCGAATGTTTCTAACCAATAACCTAAAAGAGTTGTTTCTTTGTAGTAATATAAATAACAAAAAAATTCGGGGGAATTTTATGTAATTATATAAAGACAGTACTAATTTAGTACTGTCTTTTTTTTATGAATGAACTTCTCTTTTTTAAGAATTTTCTTAACATACTTTTGACGTTTTTTCTGCATCTTTGTGTTCCATGAAAATTTACCCTATAGAAACTGGAAATTTTAAGTTAGACGGAGGCGCTATGTTTGGTGTTGTACCCAAAACTATTTGGCAAAAAACCAATCCAGCAGACGCAAATAACTTAATTTCTATGAGTATGCGTTGCATGCTAATTGAAGATGGAAATCGTCTTATTCTAGTAGATACAGGATTAGGTTCTAAACAATCCGATAAATTTTTTGGGTACTATTTCTTATTTGGAGATTTTTCTTTGGATCTTTCGTTAGCGAAATATGGATTTCATAGAGATGATATTACCGATGTGTTTTTGACACATTTACATTTTGATCATTGTGGTGGATCTATTCAATGGAATAAAGATAAAACCGGGTATGAGCCAGCTTTTAAAAATGCAAAATTTTGGAGTAATCAAGAACATTGGAATTGGGCTACAAATCCAAACCCAAGAGAGAAAGCTTCGTTTTTAAAAGAAAATATTCTACCAATAGAAGAAAGTGGTCAATTAAACTTTGTGGATAATAACCCATCTGTACAATTAGGTTTTGAGGTTCTAAAAATGGACGGTCATACTGAAAAACAAATGTTGCCTAAGATCACTTATCAAGGAAAAACAATTGTTTTTATGGCAGATTTATTACCAACCACAGGTCATATTCCATTGCCTTATGTCATGGGCTACGATACAAGACCACTTCTAACAATTAAAGAAAAAGCAAGCTTTTTAAATGAAGCTGCAGATAACGAATATTTTTTATTTCTTGAACATGATGCCTATTCCGAATTATGTACGGTTCAACATACAGAAAAAGGCGTTCGATTAAAAGAAACACACAAATTCACAGATATTTTTAATTAAAATAACAATAAAAAATAAACAAATGAAAAAATTTAGTACGTTAATTTTTCTTCTCAGTATAACAACTGTTTTTGCATTTCAAAACAACACATCGTATTGGCAACAACACGTTGATTATACAATGGATATTGATGTTGATGTAGAAAAATTTCAATACAAAGGAACTCAAAAATTAGTTTACACAAATAACTCACCAGATGAGTTAACACAGGTCTATTATCATTTGTATTTTAATGCTTTTCAGCCAGAATCTCAAATGGACATTCGTTCTAGAAATATTCAAGATCCTGATAAAAGAGTAAAAGATAGAATTAGCAAATTAAAACCTGAAGAAATTGGGTTTATCAAAGTAGAATCATTAACACAAAACGGTAAAAGTGTCTCTTATGAAGTGGTAGGAACTATTTTAGAAGTAACCCTAAATACATCTATCAAACCAGGTAAAAGTGCCACTTTTGAAATGGTTTATGATGCTCAAGTTCCCAAACAAATTAGACGTTCTGGACAAACAAATGAAGAAGGTGTTGCACTTTCTATGGCGCAATGGTATCCAAAAATGGCAGAATATGATTTTGAAGGATGGCATACTCCACCATATTTAGCAAGGGAATTTCATGGTGTTTGGGGAGATTTTGATGTGACGATTCATATTGATAAAAACTATGTAATTGGAGGTTCTGGATATTTGCAAAATCCGCAAGAAATTGGACATGGCTATGAGAACAAATCAAAAAAATTAAAAAGACCTGAAAGCGAAAAATTGTCTTGGCATTTTAAAGCGCCTAATGTTCACGACTTTATGTGGGCAGCAGATCCTGGTTACAATCATGATATTCTAAAAACAGAAGATGGAATTGATTTACATTTCTTTTACAAGAAAGATTTGGAAGAAAAATATTTAAAAAACTGGAAAGATTTACAGCCTAAAACGGCTGAATTGATGAAGTTTTTTAGTCAGAATGTTGGGCAATACCCATACAAACAATACTCTGTTATTCAGGGAGGAGATGGTGGAATGGAATATGCAATGTCTACTTTAATTACTGGAAAAAGAGAATTTGAAAGTTTGTTTGGAGTGACTTCTCACGAAATGGCTCATACTTGGTTTCAATTTTTATTAGCGAGTAATGAAAGCAAACACCCTTGGATGGACGAAGGTTTTACATCGTACATTTCTAATATTGCAGAAGATAAAATCTTAGAAAAAAATGAAGAAAACCCACATGCAGGATCTTACAATAGATACTTTAAAATGATCTCTTACAGAACTGAAGAACCATTGTCTACTCATGCAGATAGATTTAACTTAAATGGATCTTACAGTACTGCAAGTTATAGTATGGGGAATATGTTCTTGTCTCAATTAGAGTACATCATTGGTTCAGAAAATGTAGCTAAGGGATTAAAGAAGTATTTTAAAGACTTTAGTTTTAAACACCCAACACCGAATGATGTAAAAAGGTCGATGGAAAAAGTTTCTGGTATTCATTTAGACTGGTATTTAAATGAATGGACACAAACGACACATACCATAGATTATAGCGTAAAAAGTATCAAAGAGAAAAAAATTACGTTACAAAGACATGGTAAAATGCCAATGCCTATTGATGTTAGAGTGACTTATAAAGACGGAACTACACAGGATTTTAATATCCCGCTTAGAATGATGCGAGGCAATAAACCAACCAAAGCTACTATTTTAGAAGACTGGACTTGGGCGCATCCAACCTATGAATTTGAAGTAACGAAAGAAGTTGCATTTGTAGAGATTGATCCTTCAAAGTTAATGGCAGATATCTATCCTGCGGATAATATGAAGAAAGGTAAATAATAAATAATTAATCTATTAAACAATAAAAGCGAAGTTTTTACTTCGCTTTTATTGTTTATCAACTTGTTCTAATAAGTTGTTTATTTTATTGTCTTTTGGAAGAAATCCTTTCAGCATTAAGCCTACTCCAAAAACGATTAATAAGATTCCCATAATTCGTTTTATTCTATAAACAACTACCGGGGTCATTCTGCTTTTTAATTGTTTAGCCAAAACAATTTTTCCAATATCAGTAACAAAATAACTAGCAAGAATAATCGTGAAATAATAAAAGATAGATGTTGGGTTCATGTCTAAAGTAGGTCCAATAACCACAATTAAGCCTAGCCAAAAAGCTAAAACTCCAATATTAATAAAGTTTAAAAAGAACCCTTTTAAAATTAGTTTAAAGTAGTTATTGTTTGTTGGTAATTTAAAGGATTCTACAGTTTCTTTCTTGCCTGATTTATCTAAATAAGTAATGGTTCCGTAAACGATTAAAATTAAACCACCAATAAAAAATAATCGAGGATCGTCTTTAATTCGTTCTAGTAAATGTCTACTTCCGTAATATGCAATAACAATAAAAGCAACATCTCCTAAAATAACACCTAAGTTAAATGCAATAGCAGCTCTAACACCTTTGATAATACTAGTTTGAATCAACATAAAAAAAACAGGACCAATCATAAATGAAAGAAAGAACCCAAATAAAATGGCATTTTTTAAGTCGTAAATATCCATGTGTTAAAGATACTTATTTTTAAACATCATCATAGTCAATTGATATTTTTGATGTGGTTGGATGTGCCTGACATGTTAGAATAAATCCATCACTAACTTCAGCATCTGTAAGAATACTATTTTTTGACATTATAGCTTTCCCTTCAGTAACTTTTCCTAAACAACTAGAACAAACTCCTCCTTGACAAGAATAAGGCGCATCAATATCATTTCGTAATGCAGAGGCTAAAATATCATCGGTTTGTTTCATTGTGAAAGAAAATTCCTCATCATCTAACAAAACAGTAACTTCAGTTTCGCCATCTTTAATTTGAGAAACACTCTCTTCATCAATGGAAGCTGTGAATAATTCAAATAGAATTTGAGAATCTTTAAAACCATTGTCTTTTAAGGTAGCAGAAACTGTTTTAATCATTTCTTCTGGACCACATAAGAAAGCAGTTTCAAAAGGCCAATTTTTATAAATATTTTTTACAAAATAATTGGTAAAAGCATTATCAATTCTACCAAATAAAGAACCTTCAACATTTTGCTTGCTAAACACATAGTGTAAGTTAAATCGACTTGTATACTCTTCTGAAAGTGTTTCTAACTCTGACTTAAAAATGGTTTCTTCTGCAGATTTGTTTCCATAAATTAAAGTAAATGAAGAGCTTGGCTCTTGTTCTAAAACCGCTTTTATCATTGATAAAACAGGTGTAATTCCACTACCCGCAGCAAAACCAATATAGTTTTTAGTTTTAGCAGGGTTTAAAATAAAATTACCTTCTGGCTCATGAACTTCTAGAGTATCTCCTACTTTTAATTGAGAAGTCGCATAGGTTGAAAAAATTCCATTTTCAACAGCTTTAATGGCTACTTTTAATTCACCACTTTCTGGAGATGAACAAATAGAATATGCTCTACGAATTTCTTCTCCTTCGATTTCTGTTTTCAAGGTTAAATATTGTCCGGCCTTAAATGAAAAATTTGTTTTTAAATTTTCAGGAACATTAAAAACAATAGAAACCGCACTTGCGGTTTCTTGTATGATATTTTTTATTGATAATTTATGAAATGTACTCATGTATGTTATACTAGATTTTTTTCGACTAAATATTCTGCTATTTGAACCGTATTGGTTGCAGCACCTTTTCGTAGGTTGTCAGAAACAATCCACAAATTTAAGGACTTTTCTTGAGATTCGTCTCTTCTTATTCTACCAACAAAAACTTCATCTTTATTATGTGCGGTAATCGGCATTGGATATAAGTTGAGTTCTAAATTATCTTGCACCACAACTCCAGGAGTCTCACTTAATAATTTCCGAACGTCATCAATCTCAAAATCGTTTTCAAACTGAACATTCACAGCTTCTGAATGTCCGCCAGCAGTTGGAATTCTTACAGCAGTTGCTGTCACTGAAAAACTTTCATCACGTAAGATTTTCTTTGGTTCTTTGACCAATTTCATTTCTTCTTTGGTATAGCCGTTTTCTAAAAAAACATCACAATGTGGTAATGCATTTCTTGCAATTGGATGCGGATACGCCATTTCACCTTCTATCCCAGCTTCTTCATTTGCTAATTGTTGCACTGCTTTTACACCGGTTCCAGAAACAGATTGATAGGTAGAAATTACTACACGTTTCATCTTATATTTTAAATGTAATGGAGATAAAGCCATTACTAATTGTATAGTAGAACAATTTGGATTTGCAATAATCTTATCTTCAGAAGTCAGCACATCTCCATTAATTTCTGGAACTACTAATTTCTTAGTTGGGTCCATTCTCCATGCCGAAGAATTATCAATAACAGTCGTACCAACTTCAGCAAACTTTGGAGCCCATTCTATAGAAGTGTCACCACCTGCAGAAAATAACGCAATGTCTGGTTTTGCATTTACAGCATCTTGTAAACCAACAATTGTGTAGTTTTTATTATTATAAGAAATTTGTTTTCCAACTGATCTTTCTGATGCAACTGGAATTAATTCAGTGATTTCAAAATTACGTTCTACCAGTACTTCTAACATCACGTTTCCTACCATTCCGGTAGCGCCAATAACAGCAATTCTCATGTTCAATTATTTTAAAACGCAACTAACTTCCTCTGCTAATTACTACTTAAGTACAAAGATGCTAAAAATTGTAATGTAGCCTTCCATTTATTAGCTCAAGAAAAGCTTAAAATTTAAAAATTCATCGGAAATTAATAAAATGTTGAAATTTTAACTTATAATCCGTTTAGGTCTTTTCAGCAAATTAAAAAACCTAAACGAGTTCTTGAAATGGAAAATAATGGTAATTTTGCCTAAGAATGTCATTTCGAGCGCAGTCGAGAAATCTTAAGATCTAAGTGATTTGAGTTTTTAGTTACGGTACGTTCAAAATAACAAAAAATAGATTGTTTAACGAATTTAGTATAGCATGCAACTGTACAATAAGTTAAGCGCTAAAGAACGCGCTGCATTAATAGATGAGGCAGGTAAAGACCGCATCACCATTTCTTTCTATCAATACCATAAGATAGAAAATCCACAATTGTTTAGAGATAAATTATTCCTAGAATGGAATGAACTCGATGTCTTAGGAAGAACATATGTTTCTTATGAAGGAATTAATGCGCAGCTTTCTGTTCCATCTGAAAACTTTTTAGCTTTAAAAGATCAATTAGATGCCATTATTTTTTTAAACGGAATTCGATTAAATGTGGCAATTGAGCAGGATAATAAATCTTTTTTAAAATTAAAAGTAAAAGTCAGAAACAAGATTGTTGCCGATGGTTTGAATGATGAAACTTTTGATGTAACTGACAAAGGAGTTCATTTAAACGCAAAAGAATTTAATGAAATGCTAGCAGATCCCAATACGATTTGTGTAGACATGCGAAATCATTATGAAAGTGAAATCGGTCATTTTGATGGAGCCATTACTCCAGATGTTGACACCTTTCGTGATTCATTAGATATTATTGAAGAAGATTTAAAAGACAATAAAGAAGATAAGAATTTATTGATGTATTGTACCGGAGGAATCCGATGTGAAAAAGCTTCTGCATACTACAAACATAAAGGATTTCAAAATGTTTTTCAGCTAGAAGGCGGAATTATAGAATACACACGCCAGGTAAATTCTGAAGGAATAGAAAATAAATTTATCGGAAAGAATTTTGTCTTCGATCATCGAAGAGCAGAAAAAATTACCGATGATGTGATTGCTAATTGTCATCAATGTGGAAAACCCTGCGATGTTCATGTAAACTGTGCCAACGAAGCTTGTCACTTGTTATTTATTCAATGTGATGAATGTTCTGAAAAAATGGAAAATACCTGTTCAACGGAATGTCAAGAGATCATTCAGTTACCCTATTCAGCACAAAAAGAACTCAGAAAAGGGAAAGGTAATAGCAATAAAATCTTCAAAAAAGGGCGTTCTGAGAAGTTGAAATTTAAGAAGTGAAAATTAAAAAGAAAATTTGTTACTTTATTACTTTTTAGTAAAGGAGTCAAGACTAAGATTAATAAAGATTTTGAAATTACTTGTGAGAGGTAAATAGATAACACAATTAAAATTTATATTCAAGTCTTAGTAGTAAGAATCGAGTTAGTAATCTATACTCAGTAGTATAAGTACTAACATCATTTATCGAAAAAGTTCTAAATCTCTCTGTATTAAATAAATTTTTCCCAGAGAAAAATAAATTTAACTTATTCTTTTTTATTACATACTTTAAATTCAAATCTGCAAAGTAATAAGTATTATCTCTATTTAAATTTCCAAAGAAATATCGTTCAGTTTGTAACTCTATATTGAAATCATTGCTAAAGGTGAATGACATATCAAGAAATGAATTGTTATTTTTAAAAGAATTTTTTCGCTGTTTTAATATCAGTTTTTATTATACATTTTTACTTTTCAAAATTGTTTCAGAATCCCTATATTTACTCGTTAAACATTTGCCCTTCGTTTTACATTGAGATTGTTTAAATGTTATCAAAGGGAATTTGACTAGATAAAACCTATCTAGTTGTAAATCAATAAGAACTCTAAGAAGTCTTTAGGCTTCTCAAAATATATTTACTTTATGGCATGTGGAAGTTGTGGTACAACAGAAAATGGAGTACCAAAAGGTTGCAAGAGTAATGGTAATTGTGGGTCAGGAACTTGTGGAAGCGGCAGCAATAAGTTGGACGTATTCGATTGGTTGTCTAATATGACGTTGCCAAGTGGTCAAGCTCCATTTAATATCTACGAAGTTCGTTTTAAAAACGGACGAAAGCACTTTTTTAAAAATACAGAAAATTTAACCATCTCTATGGGAGATGTTGTTGCAGTTGAAGGTTCTCCTGGTCACGATATAGGAATCGTTTCTTTAGGTGGAGAATTGGTGAAAGTGCAAATGAAAAAAAGAAAAGTTGATCTTGATAGTGAAGAAATAAAGAAAATCTACAGAAAAGCATCTCAAAGAGACATAGATATTTGGGAAAAAGCAAGAGCTCGCGAACCAGAGACACAAAGAAAAGGAAGGGAAATTTTAGGCAGATTAGGCTTAAAAATGAAACTATCAGATGTAGAATATCAAGGTGATGGAAACAAAGCAACTTTTTATTACACAGCAGATACCAGAGTAGATTTTAGACAATTAATTAAAGATTTAGCCGGCGCATTTTCAATTCGAGTAGAAATGAAACAAGTTGGAGCAAGGCAAGAAGCTGCTCGTCTAGGAGGAATTGGTTCTTGCGGTAGAGAATTGTGTTGTTCAACTTGGTTAACAGATTTTAGAAAAGTAACAACTACAGCTGCGCGTTATCAGCAACTGTCTTTAAATCCGTTAAAATTAGCAGGACAATGTGGAAAATTAAAGTGCTGTTTAAATTTTGAATTAGATACGTATTTAGATGCATTAAATGATTTTCCAAAACAAGAAGTTGTTTTGAAAACTGAAAATGGAGATGCTGAATTTGTGAAAATGGACATTTTTAAAAGACTTCTTTGGTATACCTATAAAGAAAACAGATCTAAATGGTATAGACTTAGTTTAGATCAGGTGTTAGAAATAATTGAATTAAACAAAAATAAAGAAGTTGCTGTTCCGTTAGAAGATTATGAATCTGATATTGAAGAAGTTGTAAAAGTTGATTTTGAGAACGTAGTTGGTCAAGATAGTTTAACACGTTTTGATGCTCCTAAAAAGAGTAGAAGAAGAAATAGAAACAACAACAGAAAAAAAGTAGCTGTAGGTGAGAAACCTAATCAAGGCAAGAAACAACAAAGTTCTAAAAGACCAAATCAACCTAATAAACCAAATCAGCCAAACGCTCAGAAAAAGAATAATAATCAGAATAAGCCACAAAACAAGAGAAGAAGAAATACAAATCCAAATGGCAACAGCAATCCAACATAGTAAGATAGCAGTTCTTATTTTAGGAGTTTTTTTCCTGATCGCTTCTTGCGATTCAAATCGAGTTTTTGATGAATATAAATCGCTAGAAAATAGTAGTTGGTTGCAAGAAGAATCGATAGATTTTGAGTTTCAAATAACAGATACAATAGCTAGAAACCATTTGTATATCAATGTTAGAAATAATAACGACTATCAATACAGTAATTTATACCTGATTTCTCATATTGTTTTTCCGGATGGCAAGAAAATTGTAGATACTTTGCAATATGAAATGGCAGATAAAAATGGAAAATTTTTAGGCTCCGGAATTTCAGAGATAAAAGACAGTAAACTTTTCTTGAAAGAAAATAGCATATTCCCAATATCAGGAATCTATAAAATATCTGTAAAGCAAGCGATGCGGAAAAATGGAAATGTAGATGGAATTAAAGAATTAGAAGGAATCACAGATGTTGGATTTAGAATTGAAAAAGTAAACTAGAATGGCAAAAAAGAAACAAACAAATTTCAAAAAGTATATCAAACGATTTTGGATTATCGTTCTTGGTGGATTTACAAGTCTTTTATTGATATTTTTATTAGCTTCTTGGGGTGTTTTTGGTGCTTTACCAACTTTTGAAGAATTAGAAAATCCTGAAAAAAATTTAGCAACAGAAGTAATTTCTTCAGATAGTGTTACCATAGGAAAGTATGCTTTTCAAAATAGAACGCCTGTTAAATTTAAAGACCTGCCAGACAATCTAGTAAAAGCATTAATTGCTACAGAAGACGAACGTTTTTATGAACATTCTGGTATCGATTTTAGAGGAACGGCAAGAGCTGTTGTAAAACTAGGAAAAGGTGGTGGAGCCAGTACAATAACTCAACAATTAGCAAAGAATTTATTCACAAAACAACCGTCAAGAAATCCTTTTGCAAGAATTATGCAGAAGGTAAAAGAATGGGTGGTAGCCATAAAATTAGAAAAACAATATACAAAGCAAGAAATTGCTGCAATGTATTTAAATCAGATAGATTTTTTATACCAAGCAGTAGGAATTAGATCAGCATCAAGAATTTATTTTGGGAAAGAACCGAAAGATTTAGACCTTCAAGAATCTGCTATTATAGTTGCGATGTTAAAGAATCCTAGACAATACAATCCCAGAAGAGAAATATCAAAAGATAAATCATTAACGAGACGTAATGTGGTTTTTGCTCAAATGGCAAAAAATGAATTTATTACACAAAAAGAAAAAGATTCACTTCAAAAATTACCTTTAAAAATCAATTTTACACCAGAAAGTCACAATGATGGTTTAGCTACTTATTTTAGAGAATACTTACGATCATACCTTAAAGATTGGACAAAGAATAATCCAAAACCCAATGGAGAATTGTACAATATTAATAGAGATGGTTTAAAGATTTATGTAACTCTAGATTCTAGGATGCAGCAATATGCCCAAGAAGCTGTTCAAGAACATATGTCTAATCTTCAGAGTTACTTTTTTAAAGAACAAAAAAGAAATCAAACAGCTCCCTTTTATGATTTAGAAGATGAGCAAATCGAATCTATTTATAACAGAGCCAGAAAAAATTCTGAACGTTATAAAAAAATGAAAAAAGATCAATATTCTGATCAAGAAATAGATTCAGCCTTCAATGCCAAAACAGACCTGCGAGTTTTTTCTTGGAATAGCAATAGAGAAGTCGATACAATTTTGTCTCCTAATGATTCTATCAAATACTACAAATCATTTTTAAGATCGGGCTTATTATCTATAGAACCTCAAACAGGTCATATTAAAGCTTGGGTTGGTGGAATTAACCATAAATATTTTAAATACGATCATGTAGAGCAAGGGAAAAGACAGGTAGGGTCTACTTTTAAACCCTTTTTATATGCAACAGCAATTAATCAATTGCGCTTATCTCCTTGTGATAAATACCCAAACACACCCTACACAATTCCGAAAGGGAGGTTTGGTATTCCTGAACCTTGGACCCCAAAAAATTCTGGAGATGAATATGGAGGTGAACTAACCTTAAAAGAAGCTTTAGCTAAATCTATTAATGTTATTTCGGCTAGATTAATTGATATGGTTACACCAGCTAATGTTGTTCGTTTAGCTAAATCTGCAGGAATTGAAAGTAAAATCCCAGCAGCACCATCCATAGCTTTAGGTTCTGTAGAATTATCACTAATGGAAATGACAGGAGCGTATGCAACTTTTGCAAACAAAGGATTGCGTGTAGAACCAAATATGTTAATGCGTATTGAAGATAAAAATGGAACAGTTTTAGCCGATTTTACTCCCAAAACAAAAGAAGTATTAAGCGAAGAATCTGCCTATGTAGTCTTAGAATTGTTAAAAGGGGTAACTACGGCAGGATCAGGTGTTCGATTAAGAACATCAGAGCATTATAACAAAGATGTTATTACTGGTTTTCCATATCAATTTACAAATCCAATCGCTGGTAAAACAGGAACTACACAAAATCATACAGATGGTTGGTTTATGGGAGTAGTTCCCAATTTAGCAACCGGAGTTTGGACGGGTGGTGAAGATAGAGCCGTTCATTTTGAAAAAATAACCAATGGTCAAGGAGCAACAATGTCTTTGCCAACTTGGGCTTTATATATGAGAAAATTGTATGCTGACCCTACACTAAATATTAGTCAGGAAGATTTTGAAAAACCTAAATATGTAGGAATTGATACGAATTGTGGAAAAGAGCCAGAAGTAAATGAAAATAAAGAAATTAAAAAAGTACAACCCGTAGAAGACGATACAGATTTCTAACATTGCAGATGTTATGTTGAGCGAAGTCGAAACATATTTATTATTATTAAATAAATAGATGAAATGATTAATAAAAAAGTAAACAATGTAAAAGAAGCATTAGAAGGTGTTACAAGTAACATGACTTTAATGTTAGGAGGATTTGGATTGAGCGGAATTCCAGAAAATGCCATTGCAGAATTAGTGAGATTAGGAGTTACGAATGTTACTTGCATTTCTAACAATGCTGGAGTCGATGATTTTGGATTGGGTTTACTATTGCAAAAAAAACAAATCAAAAAAATGATTTCTTCTTATGTGGGAGAAAATGATGAATTTGAAAGACAGATGCTATCGGGAGAACTAGAAGTAGAGTTAACACCACAAGGAACTTTAGCCGAAAAATGTAGAGCTGCACAAGCAGGTTTTCCAGCTTTTTATACACCAGCCGGTTATGGGACAGAAGTTGCTGAAGGAAAAGAGTCAAGAGAATTTGATGGAAAAATGTATATTCTAGAACCTGCTTTTAAAGCAGATTTTGCTTTTGTAAAAGCATGGAAAGGAGATGCGGCAGGTAATTTAATTTTTAAAGGAACCGCTCGTAATTTTAATCCATCAATGTGTGGTGCTGCAAAAATTACAGTTGCAGAGGTAGAAGAATTAGTTCCCGTAGGAGAATTAGATCCAAATCAAATTCACACACCTGGAATTTTTGTGCAAAGAATTTTTCAAGGTTCTGCGTATGAGAAAAGAATTGAGCAAAGAACCGTTCGTAAAAACAATTAATCAATTTACTAATGTACCAATGAAAAATCCAGTAGTTGATAAATCGATTGAGGTTGCATTATTAATAATTGAATATTGTGAAGTTTTACAAACCGAAAGAAAATATGTAATTTCTGCTCAATTGTTAAAATCAGGAACAAGTATTGGTGCTAATATTCATGAGGCACAAAATGCTGAAAGTAAAGCAGATTTTATCCATAAAATTAAAATTGCAACTAAAGAGCTAGAAGAAACAAAATACTGGCTAATTCTTTGTGAAAAATCTAATTCATATCCAACTCATATAAATTTGAGTAATAAAGTAAATGAATTAGGATTGATTTTATATAAAATATTGAGTACAAGTATCAAATCTCAAAAACAAAATTGATACACTTTTAAAATTATTTAATTGATACATTATATAGTATGTTAGATAAAAATGGGATAGCTAAAAGAATAGCAAAAGAAGTACAAGACGGGTTTTATGTAAACCTAGGAATTGGTATTCCAACCTTGGTTGCTAATTATGTAAGAGATGATATTGAAGTTGAATTTCAAAGTGAAAATGGCGTTTTAGGAATGGGACCTTTTCCTTTTGAAGGAGAAGAAGATGCAGATATTATTAATGCGGGTAAACAAACGATTACAACCATGCCTGGAGCAAGTTTCTTTGATTCCGAGACCAGTTTTGCAATGATACGTGGTAAACATGTTCACTTAACTATTTTAGGGGCGATGGAAGTTGCTGAAAATGGAGATATTGCCAATTGGAAAATTCCAGGGAAAATGGTCAAAGGAATGGGTGGTGCCATGGATTTGGTTGCATCTGCTGATACTATTATTGTAGCCATGATGCATACAAATAAACGTGGAGAATCTAAACTTCTAAAAAGATGTTCTTTACCTTTAACGGGTGTTGGTTGTGTTACCAAAGTTGTCACCAACTTAGCAGTTTTGGAAATCAAAAACAATCAGTTTTATATATTGGAAAGAGCTCCAGGTGTCAGTGTTGAAGAAATTAAAAATGCGACCGAAGGTAACTTAGTTATTGAAGGTGAAATTCCTGAGATGGATATATAGTTGCTAATAATGAAATACACAAAATACTACGGTTTAATTTTTCCCTTGCTTATTATTTTAATAGGATTGTTCATATATAAAATACTGGGTTACGACTCTAATTTTTATACAATAATGATCAATATTGGAGCTGCATTTATTTTATCACCCAGAGTAAAAACCTTAGACACTCAAACCGGAAAAAAGGAACAGATCACCTGGTTATTTTTCAAGAAATCTTATACAGTAAATTGAATTTATGAAAATCATCTCATACAATGTAAATGGCATTAGAGCCGCCATTAAAAAAGGAATGCTAGATTGGTTACAACAAGCAAATCCTGATGTTATTTGTATTCAAGAAACCAAAGCACAACAAGATCAAGTTGATGCATCACCTATTGAGTTGGCAGGATATCCGTATCAATATTGGTTTTCTGCACAAAAGAAAGGGTATTCTGGAGTAGCAATATTTTGTAAAGAAAAACCAAATCATATTGAATATGGAACTGGAATAGAAACCATGGATTTTGAAGGAAGAAATATTCGAGTAGATTTTTCTGCCACCGCAGACAGAGATGAGGTTTCTGTAATGAGCATGTATTTGCCATCAGGAACCAATGATGCTAGACTCGATTTTAAATTCAATTATATGGCAGAAATTCAAACCTATGTCAATAATCTAAAGAAAGAAATTCCGAATCTAGTAATTTGTGGAGATTATAATATTTGTCATGAAGCCATCGATATTCACAATCCAAAAATGAAAGGAGTTTCAGGTTTTTTACCTGAAGAAAGAGCATGGATTGGTAACTTCATTAACAATGGGTTTATTGATAGTTTTCGTCATTTAAACAAAGAGCCACATCAGTATAGCTGGTGGAGTTATCGAGCAAATTCTAGAGCTAATAATAAAGGTTGGAGAATCGACTATAACATGGTTTCAGAACCTTTAAAAGAGAATATTTCAAGAGCATTTATTTTACCAGAAGCAAAACATTCAGATCATTGTCCGATTGGTGTAGAATTACAATTTTAAACTTATGCGAAAATATT
>Ga0209653_1000168_pt1 | contig 57217 bp, 52 predicted proteins | sample SaaInl6LU_22_DNA_FD_184644 | JGI IMG/M metagenome (GOLD analysis project Ga0209653, IMG submission 184644) | Marine microbial communities from expanding oxygen minimum zones in the Saanich Inlet - ESP_116LU_22_DNA (SPAdes) (version 2) | ecosystem: Environmental > Aquatic > Marine > Intertidal... | reverse complement strand
TGCACCGCTAAAGCTCTCTGGTTTTCCAGTTTGGGGTAGTGGGAGCACATTGATCTGTGTAGGCTCGTTGAAGAGGTTGAATCGCTCCGAGCGTGTAGAAAAGAAGTCGTTGAAGATGCTGCCACCGAAGGGGCTGTTGCCTCCAAACGGGGAACGACGATTCCTTTGGTTAGGTAAGTCGGCTACGATGGAAAACTCGAAATTTAGGTTTTGAGCTCCGCTTTGGATCGGTGTGATCGTTAGTGGCCATGTGATGACTTGATAGCGATAATTGCCGATACGTTCAAGCTGATCGGTGCCTTCTGGTAAATCGCTGATAGTGAATCCGTCGGCGTTGCGAGTGAAGTCGTCATAACCTCGGTAACGTGCTTGTTCATGAACGTAGAGTTTGAGCTCAATCCGCGCTGTTTGTCCGATGTAGAGTTCGTTCGGGGCTTCGACTTTCAGGTAGATGAGCTCGTTGACGGGGGGCGGTGCATCGGCAGGGCGTTCGGTGACCTGTAAGGTCGCCGCAGGTGCTGTGTAGGTCTCGCCTTTGTAGGAAAATGTGTAGCTAGGAATCGTGAAATTACCGACGCGTGGGGCGCTGGCCTCGATGATGAGATTTTGGGTGATCGAATGCTCCGCTTTACCGTTTATGAAAGCGGACTGTTGGCTATTAGAGACTCGGCCATTGCGCAAGCTGAGACCGCCAGATTGAGGGATTGGCAATGAGGTGATGCGCTCTGTTTCTGGTCTGCCACTTGAGCTGGTTTCTTTGATTGAAACGACATACTGTGCCTTGTCGCCAAGGGGTATGACCTTTGGTTGAAATTGTGCCGTCACTGTGACAGCGGCATGCGCCACTAAGCCGGCGAAGAGTAAGAATAGGATGTATGCTGACTGTTTGAACTTCATGACAAATGGGTATCTACCAGTCGCGGATTTTTCCGCGGTTACGTGGTGCGCCTTGTTCGACAAAAGGGAGGAGTTTTTCGTCATCGCGTAGGCTTTCTAAAAGAGCGGCGGCATCTTCTTGAGTCATGCCTTCGACTTGTATTGCAGAGCCAGTGGCATGTGCGCCTTCAGAGTCTTCTTCGGAGGCTTCGCTTTCATTGACTTGGGGAGTGCTGCCTGGCTCGTTAGTCTCTTCGCTTTCAGCACTTTGCTCGTCTTCACCGGCTGGTTCATCTTCAGCCATGTCGTCAGCTGGATTGCGGGTGGATTCTTGTTCTTCCGAGGACTCGTCACTAGGAGAGGACTGTTGAGATGCATCCTGATTTTCTTCACCTTCATCGCCTTCTGATGGATTCTCTTGCGACTGATCTGAGGCTTCGTTGCTTTCGGATAGTTGACTGTCTTCTCCCTCTTGTTGTTGGTCTTGCTGATCCGACTCTTGCTGATCCGACTCCTGTTGGTCCTGTTGGTCCTGTTGGTCCGAGTCCTGCTCTTCTTGTGACTGATCGTCCGAATTTTGATTTTGATCGGAGTTTTGTTGGTCTTGATTCTCTGAATCTTGGTTTTCAGATTCTTGTTCGTCTTGTTCCTGTTTGAGTTTTTCGATCGCTTCGCGAACGGCGGTGACTTTCTTTAAGTCTTCGGCAGCTGCACTGTCATTCGGATCGATTTCTAAAGCTGAATTGAACAACGCTTCGGCTGCTTTCATTTCCTCAATCGACGCTTCAAGGTCTCCAGTTGTGTAGGTTTGTCGGCCAGTCTGGTAGGTGCTATGTGCTAGGTTATATAAGGCGTCGCGTTGTAGCTGCAAATCGTCGGTCTGTGCGATGCTGCTTTGGTAAAGCGTTTTGGCGGCTTCTATATTGCCATTGGTGAGTGCCTCGAATGCTTGGTTGTAGCTAATGCGTGCATCCTCTGGAATGCTTAATGGATCAGTTTCGACTTCTGTGCTGTCTGTTTCAGAGTCAAGAGGGATGCTTTCTTGTGCTTCGGAGCTTTGTGGTAGTGCCGGAATCAGTGCTATGGCGAAGAGTGCTGCATGAATACGTGCATTGCTGCGACGACGTATCAATATTTCCAATACTAGAAAAAATAATGCAATACCTATGGCCCATTGATAGCGCTCGATGGCGCGCTCTTGCATCTCGGCTTCGCGCTCCTCGCGGGGGAGTGTGGCGATCACTGAATTGTAGAGCGCTTCGAGTGATTGTGAGCTGAGCCGACTATACGATCCGCCAGTGAGTTGAGCAATTTCTTGTAGAGTCGATTCGTCTAGTTGGCTGCGCACGGGTTGACCCGAATCATCGCGAATGAAGCTTTCTTCGCCTCGCTCGTTGCGAATACGAAGGTAGTCGCCTTCTGGGGTGCCGATGCCGATTGCATAGACTTTAATACCGTTTTTAGCAGCGGCCTTCGCGGTTTCGATAGCGCTGCCTCCGAGGTCTTCGCCATCAGTTAGCAGAATGATAACTTTAAAGTTGTTGTCTTGTGGAAAGGCTTTCTCGGCTTCTTTGATGGCATTACCGAGATCACTGCCACCACTGGTCATGCTCTCTGGACTGATGGCATCTAGACTTTCGCGAAAGGCAGAGTAATCGAGTGTTGGGGGCGTTTGTAGAAACGCTCGTCCAGCGAAGGCGACGAGTCCAATTCGGTCACTCTCTAAGCGTTCGGTTAAGTCGATGACTGCGAGTTTTGCGCGATCGAGCCGAGTTGGGCGCATATCAGTGGCAAGCATACTCTTAGAGCTGTCGAGCACGAATACGATGTCGAGGCCACGTGCTTTACGCTCGGACCATTCGACTCCGTATTGTGGGCGCGCGAGTGCGACTCCGATCGCAGCCAGGCCGATGAGTATACAGACTGCTTTAATGAGTGTGCGCGTCTGACTGGCTTTTTCGGTGAGTTGATCCAGCAAGCGATTCGCAGCGAACTTACTGAGTAAGGTTTCACGGCGTTGGAGTCCGAAGGCGATCATCGTTGCGGCAATACAGACGATTGCAGCAGTGATATAGAGCCAGACTGTGTGTTCGAAGTTCATGGCAGTCTACGGTAGCGTGTGTTGCGAAGTAGTTGTTCCATTAGGAGTAAAGCTAGTCCAGTGAGCGCGGGCCAGATGAAGAGCTCTGTAAAAGTGGCGTAGGAGCGAAGCTCAATAGTGGTCTTTTCTAGCTCATCGATTTCGTCGTATATACGTTCGAGGTCGCCACTTTCGGTTGCCCGGAAAAACTGACCACCCGTCATGCTTGCAATTTCGGTGAGTTCAACCTCGTCATAGTCGGATGGCATTGAACGTCCGCGATAGACCGGTCTGCCGTCTCGATCACGTAGAACTTGGCCAGTGCGCTGGTCTGTCTCTGGTGTGGCAACGCGGCCTTTTTTTCCTGTTGCGATGGTGTAGACTTTAACGCCGTAAGTTTTAGCGGCTTCCGCGGCACCAATGGGTGAAATGACCCCAGAGTTGTTTTCGCCGTCTGTGAGCAGGATGACGATACGACTGCGTGATTCATGATCGCGTAAACGATTCACACTGGCGCCTAGAGCGGTGCCGATCGCCGTGCCACCACCGTCGATTTCTCCTAGCTCAAGACGGTCGAGGTTTTTTTTCAACCAATCGTGATTGAGCGTGAGCGGACTGACGACATAAGCTTCAGAAGCGAAGGCGACAATCCCGATACGATCGTAAGGGCGCTTGCCGATAAATTCATGAACAACTCGCTTGGCGGCGTCGAGTCGAGTGACCACATCCTCGCGTGTTGAGAGGTCTAATGCGCGCATCGATAGGGATAAGTCGAGTGTGACGACGATGTCGATTCCTTCGGCGTCGGTGGTGTCGTTCATTTTACCAAGCTGTGGGCGAGCGAGGGCTGTGATGAGTGCCACAAGCGCTAACAAGCGTAATCCGAAAAGCATACGGCCTGGACGACTGCGCCGATTGTGGCTAACCGCTTTAACGAGCGCAGTGCTTGAGAAGCGAACAGCTGCTTCTGGTCCCATGCGACCCGCCCACCATGCCAGCACTGGGAGCAATAGTAGGAGTAAAAAAAAGAGTGGATCTTGAAATTGAAAGAAGTTCACTTCGGGGCGTTCTCCTTTGTTTTGTCAGCGATATCAATGAGTTGTTTGGCGGTCGAAATGAGTGCGGACCGTTCTTCAGTGCTGCTTGATTTGCGTGCAAATTTCATAGCGTCGCATTGTGCAAAAAAGCGTTCGAGTGATTCGTTGAATGAAGCGTTGAGTAGTGTATTGCCTTTTAAACTACGTAGGAACTCTTCACTCGTGCGGCCATAACTTGGAATGTGTAGCCCGTCTTCAAAATAACGGCGCAGTGCAGCAGATGCTTGCACTGCGAAACGATCGTCATCGTTGGCTAATTTTGCGGTGGCATTGAGCTCATCAATGGCGACTTTTGATGGGGAGATTTGTGGCTTTTGGCTGCTTTCTTTGCGCAGATATCGAATGCAAAGCCAGAGTAACAAAATGCTGACAACGAGCACGATTGTCCCAGCCGTGAGGACTTGCCAAGTTTCCAGCAGAGGAATCTCTACCGGTCCACGGACACGATCTAGCGACGGCCCTTCGGGGAGCGGTGGCATTTGTGGTGTTGGCGTTTGGGCAAGAAGCATGGGTGGAGATACGGGAGGCGGGATGAGTTTCAGTTTTTCAAAATGTTAGCTTTCAGTGTTTCATTTAGTGTCGGCTAGCACGACGGGCAAAGAGCTGGCGCAGCGCAGGTAAATAGGGTTGATCGGTGCTCGCTTCAATCCAGTCGAGGCCCTTCTTACGCATATTGCTTTCGAAATGTGCCCTGCGATCTCGAGCAAGGGCGGCGTAGTGCTCACGAACTTTTTTACTGTTCGTATTGATTTCGACCATTTCACCCGTTTCGGCGTCTTCGAGGGTGATCAATCCCACATTGGGTAGCTCTGATTCGCGCGGGTCGCTCAGTGCAATGCTGACGAGGTCATGGCGTTGATTCGTCAATGCGAGAATGTTGAAGAGTGGGGAGTGAGAGCTGGGAAGTGTAGAGTGCTTGTCTAAGAAGTCTGAGATGAGGAAAACGACAGTCTTACGAGCTTGCACACGATTTAGGTAATCGAGGGTGGCTTTGTGGTTCGTGCCTTTACCGTTTGGTTCGAAGACTAGAATGTCGCGAATGGTGCGCAGCACATGCCGGCGACCTTTTTTGGGTGGGATATAGTGTTCCACATGATCTGTGTAGAGGAGGAGTCCAACTTTGTCGTTGTTTAGTGTCGCAGAAAAGGCGAGCACGCTAGCTATCTCGGCAGCACGCTCGCGTTTACTTTGTTCCACTGATCCAAAAATGCCCGAAGCGCTGAGGTCTACAAGTAGCATGAGCGTCAGTTCTCGCTCTTCGCGAAAGACTTTCACGAAGGGACGATCCATCTTGGCACTGACATTCCAGTCAATGGTGCGCACATCATCGCCAATGGCATATTCACGCACTTCTTCAAAGTCCATGCCGCGTCCCTTGAAAGAACTGTGGTAGGCACCGGTAACCGAGTCCGTCACCAACTGTCGGGTGCGGATTTCGAGGCGTCGAACTTTCTTGATGATGTCTGAAGGAGACATTGTTGACATTTTGAAAGGCTGAAAAGGGATGTGTAAGGGGGCGCTATTCCTTACGGCACTGGAACGGTTTCGAAGATCGAAGTGACGAGGCTTTCACTAGTGATCTCTTCAGCTTCGGCTTCGTAGCTTGGAATCACGCGGTGGCGTAGCACATCCATACCGATTTCCTTGACGTCTTGTGGGATGACGTAGCTGCGACCTTGCATGAGTGCCCAAGCCTTGGCGGCGAGGGTTAAGCTGATCGTCGCGCGTGGGCTGGCGCCGAATTGAATATATTGAGCCAGCTCTAGCTTGTAGGCTTTGGGATCGCGGGTCGCAAGGATCAGGTCTACAATGTAGTCGCGGATCTTCGGATCCACGTAGACATCGTTGACGACTTTGCGTGCCTCAGAAATCGCTTCTAAGGTAGTCACAGAATTTACGTCAAGCTTCGGTGCGGTAGAGGACATGCGGTCGAGGATTTCACGTTCGTCAGCTTTGGTGGGGTAGCCAACCTTGAGCTTGAGCATGAAACGATCCACTTGTGCTTCGGGTAGTGGGTAGGTGCCTTCTTGGTCTATTGGATTTTCCGTCGCTAGCACTAGGAAAGGCTCTGGTAGCTTATAAGTCGTATCGCCGATAGTTACTTGGCGCTCTTGCATGGCTTCGAGTAGGGCGCTTTGCACCTTTGCAGGAGCGCGATTGATTTCATCGGCGAGCACGAGATTAGCAAAGATGGGGCCTTTACGAGTGTGGAAAGTGCTGTCTTTAGGGCTATAGATGAGTGTGCCAATGATGTCGGCTGGCAGGAGGTCGGGCGTGAATTGAATACGTTTGAAGTCTGCGGCTGTTGCTGTCGCGAGTGTGCGAATACTCAAGGTCTTTGCCAGCCCAGGCACACCTTCAAGTAATACGTGACCATTGGCCAGTAGACCGACTAGCAAGCGGTCGACGAGGTAGTGCTGGCCGACGATGACACTGCCAATTTCTTCACGTAATTGCGGGATCCATTGAGTCGCAGCGCTGATTCTAGCGTCCGTTTCAGGAGTCGTTATTGGTTCACTCATTATTCGTGTATTTATGGTATTATTAGCGGTTGGTAAGCGTTCACTGACAACTGATTCAGAGAACAGTTTCATAGCAATGTGAATATTGCTTTTCAAGTCAAGTTGTGCCTTAATGTCTCATATGCCAGCAACCATTTTAATCGTTGATGATGAAAAGAACACCCGTGAAGGGCTGAGTCTCGCACTCGAAGAAGAGTATGAGGTCTACATGGCCTCTGGTGCTGATGAAGCCTTTAATTTGATGGAAGCGGAGACGTTTGATGTCATTTTGACGGACCTACGCATGGCAGGTAAATCTGGGCTGAAGGTGATTGATAAAGCGATCACTTTGCCAAATCGTCCCATTTGTATTATGATGACTGCCTATGGTAACGTAGAAACCGCAGTCGAGGCGATGCGCCGTGGGGCATTCGATTTCCTCACGAAACCTGTTAGTTTAGAAAAGCTCGAAATTCTGATCAAGCGAGCCTTGCAATCGCGCTCGATCGAGGCTGAGAACATCGTGCTCCATGAGCGTCTCGACAGGAAATACAGTTTTGAGGGTATCGTTGGAAACTCATCGAGTTTGGTAGACGTGCTTGATAAGGTGAAACTCGTCGCGCCCTCTAAGGCGACTGTTTTGCTTGAGGGCGAAACAGGCACAGGTAAGGAACTGATTGCGCAAGCAATTCACCAGAACAGTAACCGCGCACGACAAGCTTTCGTGCCCGTGCATTGTGCGGCTTTAGCGGCTAATCTACTGGAAAGTGAGCTATTTGGGCATGAAAAAGGAGCTTTTACAGGTGCGAGCGAGCGACGGATTGGCCGATTTGAGGCCGCGGACGGCGGCACACTGTTCCTGGATGAAATCGGTGAGATTGATGCGTCCACTCAAGTGAAACTGTTGCGCTTTTTGGAAACGCGCAGCTTTGAGCGCTTAGGTAGTTCAAAGCCAGTCAAAGTGGATGTCCGCTTGGTATGTGCGACCAATCGTAATCTAGCTGAAATGGCAAAAAGCGGCGAGTTTCGCGAAGATTTACTCTACCGCTTAAATGTGGTGACGATTTACCTGCCAGCATTACGAGCACGCGAGGAAGACCTGCTGGTTTTGCTCAATCACTACATTCATTACTTTGCAGAAGAAAACGAAGTCGATCCGGTGCAACTCACTGAAGGTGCTTTGAAGGTATTGCGTGCCTATAGTTGGCCGGGCAATATTCGCGAACTTCGCAATTTCTGTGAGAATATTGTCGTTTTAAAGCGGGGGAGTGAGGTCAATGAATATGATCTCGACCCGAAGTATCATGCTGTGGTTGAAATGTTGAATACTCCAACAATGGTCAGCAGTAGCCCCTCCCTTAGTAAAGAGGAGAACGAAAAGCGCTTGCTACGCAATGCCTTGATCAAAGCAAACGGCAACCGAACCAAAGCGGCTGATTTGATGGGGATCAGTCGCCGCACGCTCCACCGTAAGCTCACTCAATGGCCTGAGTTGGATGTTGAGAAGTAACTCGTATAAATCGATTTACTGAAATCGTTTCATTGATTGATGTTTGACTCTAGAAGTCTCACGCACAGAAATACTGTAACTCCATACATCATTGGAACTTACCCCTCACAATTTTGCATATCATGAAAATTCGTTCGCTCAGTCTAATGCTAGTCACTTTGGCTACTTGTTCGTTACATTCAGAAGAAATACGGATTTCAGCTTCGGATTTACTTGCTGAGTTCATTAAAGCCCCGCTCGCCGCCTATGGTGATGAGAATAATATCACCTTCGACGTTGAAAGTATTGGGAGTCTTCCCGCTTTAGATAACCTCCGATCCGACGACATTGATTTGGCGATTCTTGCAGTTCCAGAAGTCGATTCACGGCTCCGTCAGGACTTCACGCTGTATCCCTTTGCTTATGACGTCGCTGTCGTCGTGGTCAATTCGAGTAATCCAATCGATGAAATCACTGTTGGGCGTTTGGCCGGCATCTATGGAGCCAATGAAGAGTTTAACTTCAACACATGGGGAGACCTTGGCTTGTCGGGCTGGGGTAGTCGTAACATTAAGGCTGTCGCCGCTCCAGCCAAAGGCAGTATTTCACTAGAGCTCTTTAAACATGCGGTCTTCAAGGGAACTGCGATGAAGCAAAATGTGACTATGATCAAGGATACTGAGGTCGAGGAGCAAATCATCACCAACCCTGCCTCTATTGCTATCACATCAGGTCTGCCTAAGAGTAATAAAGTTAAAGCCATAATGATCTCTGAGCAAAACGGTAGCCCTGCTTTTGGACCTTCCGAAGACAATGTTCACTATGGCGATTATCCCATTCGTTTGGCATTTTATGTTGTTTTCAATAAGCGTGACGAAGCAAAGTTGAAGCCTATTTTACGGGTGCTCCTAGGCGATGACGTGGCGACCAGTCTACGTGAAAACAACTTGTTCGCGTTACCTGATACCATTCGCCGTAAACTGATAATCGATTTAGATCTGGAAAATTAAAATTTTTTAAAAAACGCGTTGACAGAAGAAGAAGCTTATAGATTCTCTCGGCTTCTTCAACGAAAGTGAGTGTAGCTCAGTTGGTAGAGCACCACCTTGCCAAGGTGGATGTCGAGAGTTCGAACCTCTTCACTCACTCCATTTTCTTAAAGGCCCTTAGATTTCTCTGAGGGCCTTTTTTGTGTCTATGTTCATCGGCCTACACATTCATTATGTCTTCAGCGCGGACGTTCAACTGGTTCATTAATCGCCGCCAATGCACTCGCAGATAATGCGGCGACGCGGCGGCTGATAGGCAATGCTGAGGGTGTCTCAATCGTATAGTTCAGCGCTTGGTATCGTTTCTGGAGGTAGATGGCTTCAGGATTACCCTCAGGCACCTGCGGTAGTGAGCGTGGTCGTATCACACCATTTCGTGCTCGGTGACCATCGATTCGTGTGGCGGTCTCAATCGGGAGATACTTTGTTGCTGCAGCCAATATGGCGTCTGCACGACTGCGATGCCCGTTAAAATTTAACTCATAGAAATAGGCCCCAGTCGCCTCCCAGTCTTCGTGTAGATGGATCGCTAGATCGAGCGAGCTGCAGTGAGCATCCAGCCAATTACGGTGCGCGCGTATCTCGTCAGACTGGAAATCACTGAAATCTCGGTTCAAGTCGATACCGTGTGGGTTTTCGCGAGTGCCCGCAGCCAGTCCGCTAGGGTTCATACAGGGAAAAAGCATGTAGTCATGAGCGTGTGGTAGGGCGTCGCGGTTCAGTAAGTCGATAAGCGCCAAGGGTGGGGCAGGCTCATCGCCATGAATACCGCTGGATAGATAGACTTTCTTTGGCGCCTTCGCTCTGTCGCCGGCACGACGAGTCGCGACTAATAGCGGGTAAGCGAAGACTGTTGCATAGGACTTCACGGTAAAACCAGCAGTTTGGGCAGCCGCATGGAAATCGGTAAGGAGTTGATCAACGTTGACTCGGTTCGACATGCTTATTGAGTGCCTGCTTTGCTTATTCGCGTAGAACGTCTACGCACTCTATTTCTAAACCATTTCTTATTATGTCACAAGTTCGCGTTCGTTTTGCTCCGAGTCCTACTGGTTTCTTCCATATTGGTAGCGCTCGCACCGCTTTATTCAATTGGCTCTATGCACGCCACACTGGCGGCACTTTTGTGCTTCGCATCGAAGATACCGACAAAGAGCGCAATACCGACGAAGCGCTCAAAGTGCTTCTCGAAGGTATGCGCTGGCTGGGGCTCGATTGGGATGAAGGCCCTGAAGCGGGAGGTGAGTATGGCCCGTATTTTCAAAGCCAACGCCAAGCCATCTACGACGAGTATTTACAAAAACTCGTCGATGCTGGTCGCACTTACGAGAAAGACGGCGCGATTTGGTTCAAACTCGAGGGGGAACGTTACACCGCCTACGATGAATACCTCAAAGCAGAGATCGAAAAGGTAAAGACCCAGCCAGTCGTCATTGAAGATGCCGTGCGCGGTCGCGTCGAACGGGCCGAAGAGAAAGATTTTGTCCTCGTGCGTAAAGACGGTAGCCCCGTGTTTCACTTTGTAAACGTCGTCGACGATATCGCCATGGGGATCACCCACGTGATCCGAGGAGAAGACCATTTATCCAATACCAGTAAGCACGTAGAGTTGTTCAATGCTTTCGGCGTTGAACCACCCAAGTTTGCACACATTCCGCTTATCTTGAAAGAAGAAGGCTCTGGTAAAATGAGTAAGCGCGATAAGGGTGCACTCATCGAAGAATACGAAGAACGCGGTTTTCTCGCCGCTGCGGTTCGCAACTATATTTCCTTGCTCGGTTGGAATCCAAAAGACGAACGCGAAAAAATGGAAATCGGAGAGATTATCGACCTGTTCGACTTCCCCGGAATCAACAAAGGCAACTCACGCTTCGACGAGAAAAAACTCTCTGCACTCAATGCCGAATATCTTCGCGAGCTCAACCTAGAGAGCTTTACTTTCCTCGCGCGTCCCTTGCTCAATCAGGCAGGCGTCGTCGCTGAAGACGAAGATGAAGATTACCTGCAAGCAGTATTAGGCCTCTGCCAACCCAAAGCCCGCTCACTCGACACCATGAGCGAACTCTGTGCTTATTTCTTCCAAGATGAATACACGATGGACGAGAAAACGGGCAATAAGATCGCCAAGAAAGCCGATCCTAAAGACTTGCTCGCCGAAGTGTTACCCATACTCGAAAGCCTCGACAATTTTACCGCCGATGCATTGAAGACATCCCTAGAAGCCCATGCCGAATCCAAAGGGCAAAAGGTTTTTGCTTACTTCCCGTCCTTACGTTACTCGGTGAGCGGTCAAGGCGGTGGGCCTGACCTATTACCAATGCTCGAAGTCATGGGCAAGGAACGTGTCGTAAGCCGTATCAAGCGGTTTATTGGATAGGGCAGGGCGCCGTGGGTGCCACGCCATAGGTAGCGGCGCAGGTCCCGAGCGCCACCGCATCAGCAAACTACGTTAAAATCTACCATGCTATCGCCTATTCATCCCAATTCCTTAAACGCCCCTTAAGGGCATCTCTCAAACCTATTGAACTGGCGGGTTTCAGCGCCATGGGGGTATTGAACTGGCGGGTTTCAGAGCGATCCATACACAGGCGGCATAGAACACCACAATAATAGGGTTAAATACCCATCATAATACAAGTAAACTGATGTGTCCTGAGAAAGCTGGACAGGGGATTTTCTACGAAAGAGGATGACCTGCGGAAATCTTAGTGCATGCGCTGCTTACTTCTCGATCGTGAATAAGGTGCCGCCTAAGCTTCTGGGCTTCATTTCTTGATCGACCGCGTCTTCTTCGTCGATGATTTGACCCGCTTCGAAATAGGCGGGCTCTTTGAGCCAATGCTTTCTGATTTCGTCGTATAGCTCAAGGAGTTCAGCGCGGCTAGAGACTCGGTATTCAACCGTATGCGCATGGGTGGCATGTGGGTAGTCTTTGATGACTGTAGAATTGGTCAGTGCTTCCTCCACGCCGCTGGCACGATCGGCCATTTGTTGAACTTTCGGTGGTAGTGGGCGCTGGATGATACTACTCGGGGCGCCGATTCCTGCACTGACTCCGTCACTTAATGCTGCTTGAAATTCGCCAGGCTTGATGGCGCGACTGTGATAAATCCTCACCAGAGCTGAACCGTTGGTGACGATGTTGAGCTCTAATACGTTGAAACTGGTGGTAATGTAATGCTGCATCGAGATCGATGAGACTGCCTTTTCTTGTGCAATGTAGTCGCGATTTTCACCAGGAAAGGCGATGCCGAAAATGGCTTTGTTTTGGATGCCTTTTGAATCTACGGTGACGGCCATTAGGGATGGCAGGGTCATGCTAAAGAGGGCGAATGTGAGTGTTTTGGATAATAGAGACATAGTGATTAAAATGCTAGCCATTGTATCGCATGCAAAGTTAATTTGTTTCGAATGTTATCCTGCAAAGACCTATCTGTCGAAGTCGGCGCTCAGAAAACGCGCATTTTAGATCGTGCAAGTGCTCGGTTTAAGGGAAATGCGTTGAATGCGGTGATTGGGCCTTCTGGCTGTGGTAAAACGACATTGATGAAGGCGATGCTTGGCATCTTGCCGAGCGAGGGTGCGGTGGCGTATGGTGATAGCCCGATTCGCGATAGTGCTGATCTACAGGGAAAGCTTTCGTTTGCGCCTCAGTTTAGTATCGCGCATGAATTATTACGTGTTGAAGAAGCCTTACGTTATGCACTGGATCTGTGCGTTGTCGATTCCGCGGTAAAGCAGGAGCGCTTGGAAGAGATTTTGGGTCGTATCGGTCTGGCGGAACATCGCGATAAGCGGGTCAATAGTCTTAGTGGCGGTCAGTTGCGTCGGCTGGGTTTAGGTCTGGAGCTCGTGGGTGACCCCGAGACGATGGTATGCGATGAAGTGACGAGTGGTCTGGACCCACGTTCAGAGGATCAGATTCTGACGGTGCTACAGCGATTGCGTGATGAACGTCAGAAGAGCTTTATTTGTATCATCCATAATTTAGCGAAGTTGGAGTTCTTTGATTGGATCACAGTCGTTTATTCGGGGGTGGTGGTCTTTCAAGGCACATTGGATGAGTTGAATGCGTATTTCTCGATACCCGATGCCTTGCATTTATATGATAAGCTCAATGAGCATCCGATCGCTGAATGGCGCGAACGTTGGGCCTCCTCTGAGGCGAGCGAGACTGCAGCAGAGTCGACCGAAAGCCCAGCAGAAGTGGTGCCGCTTTCAATGCCTAACCCAGTCAGCCAGACACTGACTTTACTGCGACGTAAAGCGGTGCTGTTTAAGCGTGATCGTGGTTATTGGTTGCTGACGCTTGGCATCACGCTTGGTTTTCCCTTGTTGGTGGCTATTTTCGCGCTCGATGGCTTGCCGCAACTGCGTGGTAATGGAATGAGCTCGAGTGTGGGCTTTTTGGAGCAGATGCAGGATAACTTACGTTTTCGGATCGATGCCCTCGAAACAGCATCTTTAGTGACCGGTTTGATTCTGTTTCAAGTGATCTTGCTGACCTTGATAGGGAGTAATAACGGTGCGCGTGAAATTGCGGGTGAGCGTCATTTGTATGAGAAGGAGCGCTTTGCGGGTTTAAGCCCGAAGGCCTATGCAGTGAGTAAGCTTTTGTTTACGTCGGCAATAGCAGTGGGGCAGGGCTTGTGGATGACTTTCTTCGTGAAGATCGTTTGCGAGTTTCCCGGACCGTGGTTACCGCAAGCGGGCGTCTTAGTGTTGAGTTGTGTATCGATGACCGCGATCTGTCTTGGGTTTTCAGCTATTTTCAACTCTGCGGAAAAGGCATCTTTATTGTCCGTATATTTAGTGGGCTTTCAATTACCGCTATCCGGTATCGTTCTGACATTACCCGATGCATTGGTCTGGGTGTGCCGTCCATTTATCAACGCCTATTGGGGTTGGGCGGGCTATTTCGGTTCTATGATTGAGACTCGTTTTTACGATGCGTATCGCTTAGAAAATGTAGATGCAATACCTTCTCCCACTTTGGCGGCAGTTGTGTTGCTGGTGCACTTTGTGATTGGTGCGGGAATGGTTTTTTGGGGTTGCCAGAAGAAACGATGGGTATGACATTTGAAACTCTCCTTCCTTCTTCCCGATACCGTCTCATGTCCCTATTTCAAAGCCTCAAAAATAGTCATACGCGACTGCAAGTATTTGCTGGAACGTTGCTTTGCGTCGCTGCGCTTACGTTTAGTAGTTGTAGTGGTGGTGAATTTTCGAATTTAGAGACACTGCCTGCGCAGCAGTTTCTAGAGAAGCCGATCGACTTTCTGGGAAATACATACTCAGTCCGAGCGCAGATCGATTCTCAGATTAAATGGGAAAAAGGAGTCGGGCGTATACTCGCTGTGTTACCTGAGGGGAGCTCGAAGCGTTTACCAGTCTTTGTCTCTGAAGTGGTCGGCGACAATATTCACATAGGACAGCGTTTTGAAATGCGTGTTCGTATTCAAGAAGGAGGGCTCGTTTATGTTGAAGCACTACGCAAGTATTAGTCTTAGTCTACTCGGAGTCTCGAGCCTTCTCGTTGGTCAAGGTGTCGGTTCGTCTCCAGCTTTTCAACCCGCACCTGCGCCAGTTGCGCAAGCGGGTGGTTCTGCACCAACCAGTGGTATCTTCGAAAGTAATACCTTCCTGGAATCAGCGAATCGGGCATTTGATCCCACCAGTGATTCGATGAATTTTGAAGAGGGTAGCTTCGTCTGGAAGGGACGTAGTTTTAATCTTACCGAGCAACGCGCGTTTCGAGCCCGTTTTGAGCGTTTCTTACTGGCGTCACCGAGCTCTGAGGAGCAAGAATATGCTTTGTTGATGGCAGACATCATGGAGCGTCTCTCGGTGGAAAACACCAATAGCGACGAAGCCATGTTTGAGACTTGGGAGCTACTGTTCCGCGCATCTCGTTTTGATTCAGATGGCGGTAACAGCACGATTGTTGCGAATCAAGTGTTTAACGCGTGGCGTATCCGTAAAGAGAGTCGCGGTATTTCAATGTCGCAACGTGAGCTCGAGCAGTTGCGAGTCACGCAACAAGAGATTGTGGCGAATCGTGAATTTACATTACGCCGTATTCGTGAGCGGCGCTTATTGCAAACCAGTGCCAGTAATCGCGATGAGTCTGAAACCAAGAGCGACAAAGAGGCGATGCCATCAGAAGATGCGTTTCGCGTATTAGACCTCGCCGAAACGGAGGCTAAGATCATTGCTCTCGAATCGCAAACTGCGTTGAATGGTCTGCAAGCGAAAATACAGTTCCAAAGTCAGATCGTGAGCTTTTTTATGCAGCGACGCTTTCAGCACGCGCTCGTGCTTGCTAGCTTTTACCAATTGATATTTAAGGGCTCTCAACAGCAACTGGAAGTCGGTAAGGATGAGTTGTCATCGTTCTTTCCGAATACCGATTTGACCTTCACGGTCGATACCATGGCATTCGTTTCTCGCGAAGCGATCAATGATATCAATAAAGGTGTCGATGCTGTGAACACTGCTTACGCTGAAGATCGTTCGCTGATTGCGCTTGAGCGCTTACAGGAGACCTTCTTTCTTGGCGAATATTCTCCTGAGTTGAATCTGATACCAACACAACAACGTCGCCATCTGTTAGACTTGTATCGTGGCATGATTGAAGCGGGTGATCTCGCCGAAGCAAAAGACTACAATGGTGTGGCAGAGCTGGTTGAAGAAATTTCAAAATTAGCGAGTGATTTTCCTAAAAATCGAATTCTTTCGAGTTTAGAGACCGCGAAAAGTATCAGCGATATGGCAGTGTTTGCCGCCTCACAATACCGCAACCTCGGTGATATTGATAAAGCACGTGAGGAGCTTCAAAATGCGATTGAGGTATGGCCATCAAATCCAGCGATTCGTGAGTTTCAGCAAGAGACGACGAAGATGGCCACTGTTGGCACGCAGGGTGTGCAAGCATTTGACGACCTCATCAGTCGACAAGATAAGCGCGCGATTTTTGAACGTCGGCTAGAGCTTGGCTTCGCACTGTCGAGTGATGAAGCCCGTCTGCCAATCTTCACGGAAGTTGTTGAGCAGGTGGCACGTATCGATTTACTTGTAAAACAAGCCGAAGAGATGATTAAGCAAGGCAATGACTACGCAGCCTGGGAGCTCTTAGTCGAAGCTGCGAAAGTCGATCAAGATGATGCGCCGATGAACCGTGCGCGGGCCGAATTGGCACCTCAAGTTGCCGACTTTGTGCTCTATTTGAATCGTGCAGAACGTCAAACAGAGTCTGGTCATTACGCAGGTGCATTGGCGGCATATTTAGCCGCTCAAGATGTCTATCCAGCGAGTCGATTGTGTCGCGAAGGTATCGAGGCGACTTCGAACGCATTGATGGGAGTGCTCAAAAACGAAGCTCCAGTAGCTGAGTAGAGAGCGACGTTTAGATAGGACGCCATCATCGTCTGAGCGGTTGTAGATTACAGCGCTAAGCTCATTGATCGCTCGCAGTGCCATATACCATGCCGCTCAGTCGTGGTAAATTTTGGTCGTTAGCCGATTTGTCCGTCGCATAAAGTAGCTTTAAGTCTTTGAAGAAATTTGGGTTCATGGTGGCGTTTTCGTTACCTCGATTGAAGAGCACGATGATTTGCTCATCGTCGAGCCTGCGCTCGAAGGCGAGTAGCTGTGTGTCGTCTTTAGCGATAAGGAGCTTGAAACTACCACGTCGCAATGGGGCATGTGCGTAGCGCAATTTGAATACGGACTGATAGCAAGTGAAGATATATTGATCCAACCGATGCCACCATGTTGGCATACGATCTTCAGGGTCGTCGGCTCCCCACATACCGACTTCAGTGCCGTAGTAGATCATTGGCGCACCAATGTAGGTCGCTTGGAAAAGGGCGAGCATTTTCCAAATACGTCGACCATCGTCGTCAGGTGGGCCGTTGTTATAGCCTGGTGTGCGGGCGTTGACCCGTTCGCCGTCGTCGTAGTCAAACCAATCTACGTTTTTGTATTCGGTAAACGTATTTCGATTCGCAATCGCAGAAGCCACGCGTTGTGTGTCGTGCGAGTCGACTAGGTTTTGCAAGACGTAGGTGGTCTCATTTCCGTGACTAGTGCGCTCATGCTCAAGGCGCTGTGCAAATTCGCTAGCCGCTATGCGCCCATCGATTAGGATTTATAAGAAAGTATGATTTGGAAAGCTTTTTGAATTCAACAGTTCAACGGTCCGTTTAGGGTTAAAGCGGCTTTATTTTGAGTTATCAACTACTGTATGCGTCTGAGTTCTAGAGCAGGAGATAATTTACCAAACTTTCTGGTCACCTATCACCACCTAAGCGGCGTTCCCACTCGTTCCAGCTGACTTCGCTGAAGGTTGGCTTTCCGAAGGGTGAGGTGTGCGGGGTGTCGCAGGCGAGTAGGTCTTTTGCGAGTTGTTGAATACTGGAATCAGCGATAAAGTCGTTGCGCTGATAGCTGCCTTCGACGGCAAGTTTTGCGATGGCTTGCCAGGCCATTTCGGAGCTCTTTCGTGCATCACCGCGTTGTCGGATCTTATCGACGAGATCACGCACAAAGTCTTCGGCTTGGTTTTCATTGAGCCAGTTGGGGACTGCGCCGATGCGGTAGAAATGACGTCCGAATGCCTCGATTTCAAAGCCTTGCTGATTGAGCCGCTTTAATTGTCCCTGCAGCGCTTCTGAGGCAAGTGGTTCGAATTCTATGGACTGTGGGATCAGTAGGCGCTGGCTCACGATGCCGTCTTTATCAAAATCGTTGCAGATCCGTTCGAAGCGCACGCGTTGGTCGGCGTGCCGTAGATCTAGCATGATTAGACCACGCGGTGCTTCAAATAGGGCGTAGCGTTGTTTGAGCCGGGTGATCAGTCGCCATTCAGGTTTTGAGATTGCGGATGCAGAATGCTCAGTGCGGGATGTGGGAGAGTGCACTGGGGCGCTCGTCACCGGCGATACTGCTGCTTTCGGCTGAGCGCTTGGCTTTGGAATGGATGCGACGGTGTCGGTGCTCCCAACGGACGGTGTTACTCTGACTGTTGGGGACGGTGTTGGACTTGTGCGTTCGGGTGCGGCGGGTGCGGCGCGGGACGCGCCTGCGCTAGCTCTTTCTGATTTCCGTTCTCCGTCCTCCGATTTAGCTGGCATCACGGTTTCTCGTTCAGCGGCGAGTGTGTCGGAAATGGCTCCGAGCACGAAGCGGCGAATTTCGCCGTCGTTGCGGAAGCGAACTTCTCGTTTGGCGGGGTGGACGTTGACATCGACTTCCTGCGGTTGGATTTCGAGAAAGAGAAAGGCGGGCGGGTAGCGGCCTTTTTGAATACGTCCGTGATAAGCGTCGAGCACTGCGAAGCCGAGCGTGCGGCTGTCGACGGGGCGACGATTGACTAAGGTGACGAGTTCGCGGCGGGTGGAGCGTCCGACACCTGGTTTGGCGGTGAGCCCGGTGAGACGGAGGCCACGCTTTTCATCGGTGACATCGACCGGAATCAATTCGTTGGCGAGGGCACGACCCCAAATTTCCGCGATGCGGTCTCGTAGGTTTTCGCAGGCGGGTGATTGGAAGACGCTGCGACCATTTTCAAGCACGCGGAAAGCGACGTTCGGATGTGCTACTGCGAAAAGGCGACAGTTGTAGGTAATGTGCGCGGTTTCGGTGGGATCGGTCTTGAGGAACTTACGTCGTGCTGGAACTGAGTTAAAGAGGTTCGCGACTTCGATCACAGTGCCAATAGGCATGCCGCATTCTTTTTTTTCTATCAACTTGCCGCCATTGATCAAAATTTCGGTGCCATGATCCCAGCCTTCGCAGCGCGTGCGCAGGGTAAATTTGGATACCGATGCGATGGAGGGCAGGGCTTCGCCTCGAAATCCGAAACTGGAGACTAGGTTGAGGTCGGCGGCTTCGCGAATTTTACTGGTGGCGTGGCGCTCTAGTGAAAGAGAGGCCTCGTCTGGGCTCATACCCTTGCCGTTGTCTTCGATCCGAATGTAGGACTTTCCGCCATTGCGAAATTCGACTTCGATCCGTGTGGCTCCGGCATCAATGCTGTTTTCCACGAGTTCTTTGACCACCGCAACGGGGCGCTCAATCACTTCGCCAGCGGCGATTTGATTGGCGACTCGATCGGGAAGTATACGGATGGAGGACATTTTGAGGAAGGAGACGAGAGTCAGAACTCAGGAGACAGGAGTCAGATGTTGAGAAGTGGAATTCAAGTATGGAATTGAGAGGTTTGATTTGATGGGCGGCAAAACAAATTGTCGGAATTTATCTGTGAGCATCGGCTTCAATCGGAAGCGTATTTACTCTCAGGAAAGCTGGTCGGTTTTTATTGCGCTTGTGCGTGCTTTTGTAAACATCGGTCGCACTAACCTTTTTTTACCTACCATGATTGAATCATTCTTTAGCTCTGAAGGCCGTATTGGCCGTTTCGCATTCATCCTACGACTCGTTATTCTCGCAGCGATTGTTTTCGGTGTGTGGGAAGTGGCATCGCACTTTTTCGCGCACTGGCACCACGGCACATTTGGCACACTTGCAGTGTTTTTCACGATTGTATCTGCTTTGCTGGCCAGTTTTATCGGTTTGATGCAATTGTTGAAGCGTCTGCGCGACATGGGGAAGCCAGCCTATCTGACACTTTGGATGTTTGTGCCAGTGGTGAATGTGCTATTTTTGCTGTATTCGGCAGCCTTGCCTTCGAAAGCCGAGTAAGGGCAGTGGACTTGTAGATTCTCGCTTGGCGAGATGTTTAACTGCGCACCCAGTGTTCGATGGTGAACTCGTGGTTCTTCAGAACGATTTCCTTGAGTGTGAATTGATCTTCAAACTGTGGGAAGTGGGCATCGCCTGGCACTGTGCGGTGCACGCGTGTCAGATAGAGCGACTCACAACGGTGAAGCATTTGACGATAAATTTCGCCGCCGCCCGCGATCCAGATAGTTTTGTCGGTGTCGAGATGGTCGAGCATCTCTAGGTTAGTGAAACTATGCACGCCTTTGATTTCGCGTGGTTGACGACTGAGCACATAAGTGTCGCGGCCGGGCAGTGGGCGGCCGATGGATTCGTAGGTCTTGCGCCCCATGATCAAAATATCGCCCATGGTGGTCTTTTTAAACCATTTAAAGTCATCAGGCAGATGCCAAGGGATGTCTCCTGCATTACCGATGACTCGGTTCTCCGCCATGGCGGCAATTGCTTTGTAGGTTTTCATTTGGTGCGGGATACGAGATGCGGGATACGAGATGCGGGATTAAATCGCGGAGCCGGGCGCTCCCTTTACTTTCACTCTCACCTTCACTCGGTCGCTAGACCGCGATGGGTGCTTTGATCGCTGGATGTGGGTCGTAGTTGACGAGCTCAAAGTCTTCATAGGTAAAGCCGTCAATAGTTTTGACATCAGGGTTGAGCTTCATCTGAGGGAGCGGTCGCGGTTCGCGGCTGAGTTGCTCTTTAGCTTGTTCCACGTGGTTGGCATAGAGGTGGAGGTCACCGAAGGTATGCACAAATTCTTTTGCTTTGAGACCGCAGACTTGTGCGATCATTTGTGTGAGCAAGGCGTAGGAAGCGATATTGAATGGCACGCCGAGGAAAATGTCGGCGCTACGTTGGTAGAGTTGGCAACTGAGTTCGCCGTTGGCGACGTAAAACTGGAAGAGCGCATGGCAGGGGGGGAGCGCCATGTGTTTGACTTCGCCAGGGTTCCAGGCGCAAACGATGTGACGGCGGCTGTCTGGGTTGTTTTGAAGTGAATCGATGACTTCGGAGAGTTGATCGACACGCTCGCCATCTGGAGCTGCCCAGTCGCGCCATTGTGCCCCGTAGACGCGTCCGAGATCGCCGTTCTCATCCGCCCACTCGTCCCAGATGCGAACCTTGTTTTCTTTCAGGTATTGGATGTTTGTATTGCCTTGGATGAACCAAAGGAGTTCGTGGATGATTGATCGTAGGTGTAGCTTTTTACTGGTGAGTAGAGGGAAGTCGGGGTCTAGGGAGAATCGAGCTTGAGCGCCGAATAGGGAGTAGGTGCCGGTGCCCGTGCGGTCGTCGCGAAAAGTGCCCGTTTCGAGCACGGTGCGTAGAAGATCCAAATAGTTTTTCATAGAAAGTGTGTGTAAACGATCTACTTATTCATTGAGCCTGATTGCTTAGGCGTCAACCTTCAGTGCTGGCAAATCACTCGCAAGCACCTGTATGCAGTTTAGGTCGACTGGATCTTCGTTGAGTTCGGCTTCGATGAGCAACGCTATCAGTGCGCAGGCATGTCTCCATGCGGTCTGCGACGCTTCATCGAGGTCTGAGGTGATATGTGCAGGCAGTTCGTTCCAGAGTGTATGCCATGCTTGTGAAAAGTGATTTGTCAATGGGTTGGGTGCGGCTTTTCGCCAGCGCATAATTTGATGTGTGGCGCTTTTAGAACGTATATGTTGCACGATGCGCTCAAAGAGTTGGCGTAAGCATAAGGCGACATCCTTGTAGGTCGAGAGTATCGTATCGGCGAGTTCATCAATCGTGGGAAGCCAAACCTGTTGATCCGCGACGTTTATGAGCAGACCGTTGAGATCACCAAAATAGCGATAGATGAGCACTTTGTCCGCACCTGCTTTGTGTGCGACTGCATTAACGCCCAGAGCTTCACAACCTGACTCTGCAACTAATTCGAGAACGGCGTCCTTAAATTTAGTTTCCGTATTCGGTCGTGAGCGTTTTAGGGGCATGGCGAAAATCTACTGCAAGTTACATACCTGCTGCAAGACTTTCTACGAAATTAGCCAAAAATGTAACGCTTCCGTCGTATAGCGGTGCTCAATTACCGAGCGATGTCGTCTTGCCCGATGATTCTCAGTTTGTGCCTTTTGATTGTGTCAGCAGCGAGGTCGTTGTCTTCCAGACTAATCGCAAGCGCGTAGCGATTGTTTGGACGCACCAAGAACGGATAGATGTAGTGAATATTGATTTCCGCTTGCACCAGCGCTGAGGTGACAATGCGAACTTCGGATTCATCGTTCAGTTCCACGGCGATTAACTCGCTTTGCACATACGAAAACTGGTGTTCGATGAGCAGTTTTTGTGCTTCCCTAGGATAGTCCACGATGAGGCGAATGATTGAGCTGTCGGTCGTATCCAAAATGGAAAGCGCCATGATATGGACCTCATGGACCGCGAGAAGTCCGACAATTTCATTGAGTCGCCCAACCTTGTTATCGGCATGGATCGAAAACTGTATGACGGGTTCAAAGGCCCCAGGATTGCGCATCACTTCAGCTGTCATTGTTAAGCAGTATGTGGGAAATTTATCATCTTGCACGTATTTTTTTAAAGCCGTGTTTCTGTGTGCGAGAGCTTGCGTCGTAAATCGTGTGTTCTCAGCATGTATATAAATGACCTACCAAGCTGCTGCTGATCGTTACTCAAAGTTAAGCTATAACCGCTGTGGACGCAGTGGTTTGCAGTTGCCGCCTATTTCATTAGGGCTATGGCATAATTTTGGAGAGGTCGATGCGATTGAAAACAGTCGTGCAATGCTGCGTTGTGCGTTTGATAATGGCATTACCCACTTTGATTTAGCGAACAATTATGGCCCGCCTCCTGGATCCGCTGAGCGCAGGTTCGGCGCGCTTTTCGCGCAAGATTTCCTGCCCTATCGTGACGAATGGATCATTTCGACAAAAGCGGGTTATCACATGTGGAATGGGCCCTATGGTGAATGGGGATCTCGCAAGCATATGCTCTCTAGCTTAGACCAAAGCCTTAAGCGTATGGGCTTAGACTATGTGGATATTTTTTACAGCCACCGACCAGATCCAGACACGCCACTTGAAGAAACGATGGGGGCGTTGAACACTGCAGTGCGTTCGGGGAAGGCGCTGTATGTCGGGCTTTCGAATTATCGTCCGACCGAATACCGTGAGGCCGTGCGTATTTTACAGGATCTCGGCACGCCATGTCTGATCCATCAAGCTCGCTATAGTCTGTTTGATCGCTGGATCGAAGATGGTTTATTGGATGCCATAGAAGAAACAGGCGTCGGTTCGATAGTGTTTTCGCCACTGGAGCAGGGGATGCTGACGAATAAATATCTCAAAACGATTCCGACGGATTCGCGTGCCGCGAATTCAAATAGCCCATTTTTACAAGAAGCCAGTGTCAGGGAACATTTACCAAAGATTCGTGCGCTCAATCTGATTGCTCTAGAACGCGGTCAAAGCCTCGCGCAGATGGCTATTTCTTGGGTGCTTCGTCGTAAGACGGTGACCTCTGCCCTGATCGGTGCGAGTCGCCGCGAGCAGATCCTCGACATCTTGGCATGCCTCGACGCGGCAGCATTTAGCGATGCAGAGCTTGAAGCGATTGATGCAGCTTGCGAGCTGTAAGGTTGTTTGCGATGGCTAGTGCTAACGTTCCAAAATATTACTATTTCGGCTAGTGCTTTTGTAGCCGAAACGGTAACAGCATTCAGCTTTTGTAGCCGAAACGGTAACGTTTTGGTCAGTTTGTGAGATAGTCTCCAAGTGAAGCCTTAGCGAACTCGGTTTTATTATGTCCATCTAGAATCGTCTCAAAATGGTATAGCCACCTGCTATGAAAAAAGCCCGCCTATTACTAGGCGGGCATTCGTTTGAGGGTCGCGAGCACTACACTTGCTGAAGTGACAGCTCGTTGATGCGTGCAACGATTGTCGCTGCAGGTTCGATGCCTGTGGCGCGGTGCGCTACATTTCCGTTTTGGAAATAGAGCACTGTTGGAATCGATGTGATTTGGTAGTGCTTGGCAATTTCCGGTAATGTGTCGACGTTCACCTTCACAATCTCAGCTGCGGGCCCTGCGGTGCTAGCCGCTTCCTCGAGGATAGGGCCGAAGGCTTGGCAGGGGCCGCACCATGGTGCCCAGAAATCGACGGCGATGACCGTGTCCTGGTTTTGTTGAATTAGCGTTTCAAACGCTGTTCGGTTTTCTATGTTTTGCATACTTTTTTGTGTTATTGGGTTCTCTATTTAAGGCGCTTCCAGTTGGTATGGGCTTTTTTGATGTTACCCGCCTTGTCTTCGGACCATTTTTGTTGGATTTCACCATTCAAATTGAGGTAGAGCTTGCCATCGACTAACTCGTAAACGGTCGGGTCGGTGTTGAATTTTTGTCCAAGCGCGACTCCGTAGGCGCAGTAGCCGTTAAACTCCGGGAGGTATTTCGTGGGTTAGCCTCGAAGGCGGCTTTGTTTGCTTCATTGGCAAACAGGTAGGTGATGCCTGCATGTTCCGCTTTTTGGAAGCCCGAGCCTCGTATCGGTCCGCTGTCCTGATGATAGCTGACTAGATCGTAGCCGCCAACTGCTGGCAGGTCATAGGCGCTGGCGTCGGCTGCAAAACTTGCGGCTACCGATGCGCTGAGGAGTGTAGTGATACGGAGGATGTTTTTGAATGTTTTCATAAGTCGTTTCTTTTGTGTTTTATGTATTGCGTTGATCTGCAAATTAGCAGTATACTGATTTGTATACATTAGAAAGTGAACAGATGTGTTTATTACAAATTGAATCAATAATTTTTAAGCAGTTTGATGTTTTTGATGTAATTAACTGTTATTGAGAGGTTTATGAATATGAAGAAAAATGAAAAACATGACGCGATTCTAGTGACCGCGAATCTTTTATTCGAAAAACAGGGGTTTCATGCGACCGGGGTGGATCAAATCGCGGCAGAGTCGGGTGTGACAAAGCGGACACTCTATAAGTATTTTGTCTCGAAGGAGGGCTTAATCGAGGCAGTGTTAAAACGGCACCAAGAGGGCATGATGGCACGCTCTCGCGCCAAGATATTGGCGATACATCCGGTTGGAGATGCGCGTTTGATGGCCTGTGTAGAGCTTTACCGGGAGTGGTTTGCGCGCTCGAATTTCTCAGGCTGTATTTTTGTAAAGACTTTGAATGAGTTTGGTGCCTGTTCGCCTAACTTGGTCACGCTTGCGGTCCATGCGAAGCAAGCGATGCGAGATTTTTTTGTAGAGCTCGCAGTTGAGCGAGGTGCGCGCGATCCGGAAGTGTTGGCAGATCAACTGCAATTGTTACTAGAGGGTAGTATCGTCGTTGCCCAACTTGGGCGAGGCCCTGAAGTTATAGATCTTGTGAAATCGATGGTAAAGTCGACCATAGCTGCGGCTTGTGCATGATTGTTACCGTGAAGGGATGCGGTAAAGTCTCGGTGTTTGACTCGTCCTCGTGGTCGTTCGATTGCTGCTGGTTTCGATCTTGTTTTCTTTTGTGATTGTGTCGAAGGCTCACTAAGGTTGTTTCTTTTTTGGAACTTACCTCGTCCGAAGTGGACGAGCTTATGTATTCTATATAGTTCCTGCCCTAAAATTCCTGATTATCTGCTTCCACGGAAGAACTTTCCTAACCTATTCGTCTATGTTGTATACCTTTTCATTTCTACGATTTTGCAAATATTTAAGGTCACTATTCAGGCGTCTCCTCGTCTTGTTGAGCGTGTTCGCTGGGCTATCGTTAGCTGTTACAGTCGACGCGCAGGAGGTGGTTTCCGTTGAAGATAACGAAGAGTTGATACTCGGATCTTTAGACGAGGCGCTACAGGATGATCATGGTCAGCGCTTAGACCGATTTAAAGAGCACGTTGCTGGAACCGGTGAGGCCGACGTGAAGGAAGTATATATCTACGACTGCCAATATATACAGGCGTCAAACTTACGCCGTGTTCTCGAAGAATTTATCAGTTCGGACGGTATGGTTGCTGAAAGTGCCGAATCCGATCAATTAGTGATGTCCGATACGCCTGAAAACCTTGCAGCATTGAAAGGCATTATCACGCGCTTAGACAAACCAGTGCCGCAGATATTGGTCGAAGCTCGTATCGTAGAGCTCAATGTTGATTCTGATTTAGAGAAAGAGGTCGACTTGTTTTATGAGAATATCGGCACGGATTTATTAACTGGAGAGCTCGCTCTAGTGGATGAAGTGGGCACTAAACTTGGGGTGGCAGGTGCCGCACCCAATACTGGACAAGGTGGTATCGTGAATTCGCAGATTTGGGATCAGGGTTCCGAGTCGTTAAATTTATTTATCCGCTATTTGGAAACCAATGGTAAGGCTAAGATTCTCTCCGCGCCGAATTTAATCATCCAGCGCGGTAAAGAAGGAAGCATTGTCACTGGTCGTGAAGTGCCGATTCTCTCGCAAACGACTTCAAGTGGGGGTGTGACGACATCGACAGAATTTAAGAGTGTGGGTATTAAGCTCAATGTGAAGCCGACGATGATTGCTGGTGATCGGATACGTCTCGAGGTGAACCCCGAAGTGTCGACAGTTATTGGCTTCAGTGTCGCAGGTGAGGTCAGTAATCCTATTATTGCGGTGCGTCAGGCACGCACTGAATTGGAAGTGCGTGATGGCCAGTTAATCTCTATGGCTGGACTCTTGCAAAGCACCGATCGTGATACTAAGCGCCGCACGCCAGTTTTCTCGAAAGTGCCGTTGTTGGGCACGCTCTTTAAATCCGATCGTCGACAAAGTGAGCAGACGCAGTTAATCATATTCCTGAATATCAAAATTCTTAAATTTGGAGACGAAACGATCATACAACCCGATCAAATCGATCCGAAGATCGATGCTGTTATTGAAGATATTGAAGCGCAGCATTCTGCAGCGGCCGAAGAGTCAACCTTGGTTGAGGATGTGAAGATCTTCTTTGATGCGAGCGATGATTAAGCGCCTAGCAACATGGTTTAGTGGTTTATCTTCGAGGCAGCGTATACTGTTTTTAGGAGGCGCAGTGCTTGGCATCTTGTTCGTGTTGGGTCTGTCTCAGTGTTCAAACGGAACAGGCGGCGAAGAGTCTGCAGAGTTGGACCGCTACTATAAGGTCGAGCGCGGGGATTTTAATATCACTGTGCTCGCTCGTGGTGAATTGGATGCGATCGAAAATTATGAATTAAGCTTCGAGGGCGCTGCAAGAAAAGGGCTGCGAATTGAGCAAATTGTCGAAGACAAGTCGCATGTTGAGGCGGGGGATCCTGTGGTATCATTTGCGAAAGAAGCCTACTTAGAAGAGATTACTAGACTAGAGGAAGAGATCTATGACACGCAGACAGATCACGAGGAGAACTTGATTTTTACCCAAGATGTTTTTGAGAATAAGATGCGTGACTTGGAAGAGGCATTAGACGACCGGGAGTTGAATATCTCTCTATTTCTCGGCACCCAGTCGGTGGACCGTGATAAATCGATGAGCACAATTGCTCAGGCGAGTAATTCTTTTGAAACGGCAAAAGAGGCATTGAATAAATATCAGAATCTAGAGTATCGAACTAAAAGTAAGCAAATGCAGACTCAGATTGATGATAAAGAACAGGAGTATTATGATGCCGTTGACGATTTGGATAAAGCATCGCAGGAGCTATCGGAGGCTCGGTTGAAGGATGATTCGACGCGCGAAAAAGCTGAGCGGGCAGTGACTCTCGCGCAGAAGAAGCTGAATAATTCATTTGGCGCGTGGGAGACCGCTCGCAAGGCAGATCGTCAGTTTCGCCGCTATGATCATCCTCAAACCTTGCGGCGCTTGACGATAGCTTTGGAAATGTCAGAGCTCAATTTAAAGCGCTACTTACTCAAAGCAGAGAGTGACCATGTGCAGGCAGAACGTCGCTACCGCAAATTACTCCGAGACAAGAGTAATACACAACAGAACATTGTAGAGCATAAGGAGAAATACGTCGAAGACCTTGAACGTATTAAAGAAGAGTATGCGACGAAAATGGAGCGACTAGATGAACGTTTAGCCGAAGTTAAAGAAGATTTAGAAGGATTGGTTCTCAGGGCACCTATTAGTGGCATTGTCACCTTAGGTGCGAAGCCTCGCAGAGGTCGTGAGCCGAAGCTCTTAGCGATCGGTGTGGATGTGAAGCCAAAGGAAGTCGTTGCACGTATCCCGGACCTTTCGCAGTTTCTTGTGCGTTGTGATATTCCTGAGATCTATCGCTCGCGAGTCAGTGCGAATCAGACAGCTCTGCTGAAGAATGCCGCATTGCCCAATTTGGAGATGAAGGGGAAGGTGCAGAGTATTGCTACAATGTCTCAGCGTTTGATTTCTTGGGATGCACGAAGCCCACGAGTGTATGTCACGAGTATCAGCACGGATAGTTCAGACCCTAGACTCGTGCCTGGGATGACGGTCGAAGTAGAAATTTTGGTCGATAGTGTGGAGGATGTGCTCTATGTCCCGATCGAAGCAGTCTATGATAATGAGGGTGAATCGTATTGTCGGGTGAAGAGTGGCTTCGCTGTTGAAGAACGCTTAGTTCAGACGGGGCGTGCGTCCAACAGTCATGTTGAAATCCTATCAGGTTTGGAAGAGGGTGACACTGTGTTACTGTTTTCTCAAAGCGGTTCCTTAGGAAATTAATCGGCTCGGGCGTGTAATCTATGGAAACCGTCTCGACCCCACCGATGATTGATTTGAAAGCGATTGCGAAGCGCTATCAAATGGGTGCGCATGTTGTGCATGCCTTACACCCGCTGAAGCTGCAGTTTTTTTCAGGTCAGTTTGTGGCGATCGTGGGTCCGTCAGGCTCGGGTAAATCCACCTTGTTGAATTTGTTAGGGCTTTTAGATCAGCCTAGCTCTGGTGAATATTGGTTGGACGGCCAAAATGTGGCGGATCTTCCAGATTTTGATATATCACAGATTCGTTGCCGTAAGATTGGGTTTATTTTTCAATCATTTAATCTATTTCCGACCATGTCTGTCATGGAAAATGTCTGTGTGCCGATGCACTATGCGGAACAGCCCAAGGAGTATATGAAGGAGCGGGCGCTCGAAGTATTGACGCGCCTTGGGCTAAAAGACCGCACGGATCATAAGCCAACGGAGCTATCGGGTGGGCAGCGCCAACGTGTCGCGATTGCGCGTGCATTGGCAAATGATCCACCCGTTCTTTTGGCCGATGAGCCGACCGGGAATCTCGATGAATCTACTGGTGAAGAAGTGATGGATATCTTTCGGGAGCTCCGCTCTGAGGGGCGCTCTGTAATTATGGTAACACATAATCCAGATTATGAAGAAGAAGTGGATCGCGTGGTGGAGATTCATGACGGCAACATCACACGCTCTTAAGGTATGCGCTTTTCAAATACACTACGACTTTCGGTGGCGAGCCTTACCAACCATCCATTCCGTGCATTTCTTGCGGGTTTGGGGGTTGTCTTTGGTGTGGGTGCTGTGGTGGGTATGTTGGCGATTGGAGAGGGCGCCCGATTAGAGTCGATTCGCCAGATTCAAGAGATGGGGGTGGATAAAATTATCATCCGATCGCTAACGACGGACGATGGCGAAAATACTCAGAGTGGTGTTGTTGGTATTACTGATAAGGATATCGCGCACATCGGTAGTGAATTCGACAACGTGAGTGCTGTGCTGCCGATCACTAGCTGGAGTGGTATGGTGATCAGCCATTGGATCGAATTACCGAATGTTAATATTCTGGGTGTGCCGATCGAGTTTCTAGAGATCACGAACAGTCAATTAGTCGGCTCGAAAAGTCGTTTTTTAACTGCAAAAGATCGCGAGGAAGGGGCACCTGTTTGTGTGATCGGCAGTCGTCTTGCAGAATCATTGTTTCAATTTAGAAATCCAGTCGGTGAGCGGCTGTTGGTGAACGGCATTTATCTAAATATTGTCGGTGTTTTGAACAATACGAGTGACCGCACTCTTGAAGGTATGGGTAGTGTGAATTCGATGCTTTATTTACCCAGCACGACAGGATTTAACCAATGGTCGGCACCGCGGGTCAGTCGAATTGCGATGCCCTATAAGTTGCTTTATGTGGTCGTGAATGATGTCGAACAGATTGAAAACACCAGTCGCCGCTTAGAGGCCTATTTGCAGACAACGCATCGAGAGCCTGATTATGAAATCATATTGCCCTTTGAGTTGATGCGTCAGCAGGAAGCGACTCAACGTATCTTTACCATCGTCATGGCCTCCATTGCTTCGATCTCTCTGTTGGTAGGGGGCATTGGTATTATGAATATTATGTTGGCGAATATTTATGAGCGTATGAAAGAAATTGGAACACGTCGTGCGCTGGGCGCCACACGCCAAGATATTCTCATACAGTTTTTGGTCGAATCGGTGGTGTTGACCACGATTGGAGGTGTGCTGGGGGCCTTGCTCGGAGTTTTACTCGCTGGTTTTGTGGCTCAATATGCCAGTATGCCCACTGCGGTCACCCTGTTCTCAGTGGTGGTGTCGCTCACTGTGTCCATTTTGACGGGTGTCGTTTTTGGTTCTTTTCCTGCCTGGAAAGCTGCCAACCTTTCACCAATGGAAGCGCTGCGACACGAATGATGTGCCTGTGCACGAATCAACACAAATGCCAGCTGGCGACATTGACTGACAAATCGAGACCCCGAAACAGAATTCCGAGGCAACTTGGCGACGGCGCTCTGAACTAGGGCCAAATGTTCGAACTACTGGCTTAAGTCAAAACTTAGCGTAAATGCCCAGATTTGATCTTTTTTTGACTGGCGGAGTCGTATTGCCTGCGTTTTGCTCATGCGCTTATGTCAGACGCTAAAGATACGCCGACCGATTTCATCCGCCAAATGGTGGCAGCCGATGTGGCTGCTGGTAAACATGATGGACGCGTGCAGACGCGTTTCCCTCCCGAACCAAATGGCTATCTCCAGATCGGTCATGCGAAGGCAATTTGCCTGAATTTCGAAATCGCTAAAGAATTTGGCGGTCAGTGCAACTTGCGTTTCGATGATACGAATCCTGAAAAGGAGAGCGACGAATTCGTGCAAGCAATTCAGGAAGACATCAAATGGCTCGGCTACGAGTGGGCGAAAATCTGCTTTGCCAGTGATTATTTTGAGCAACTCTATCTTTGGGCGATCCAGCTGATCGAGTCGGGAGATGCGTATGTCGATGAATTAAGTTTCGATGAAATGCGCGAATATCGCGGTTCCATCAGTGAACCCGGTAAACCAAGCCCATATCGTGAGCGGCCAGTTGAAGAGAGCGTGGACTTGTTTAAGCGCATGCGCGCCGGTGAGTTTAAGGATGGCGCAAAGGTGCTACGAGCGAAGATCGATATGGCGCATCCGAATATGAACATGCGCGATCCAGTGATGTATCGCATCAAGCGTATGCATCACCACCGGGTGGGTGATGCCTGGTGTATCTACCCGAGCTACGATTTCACCCATGGGCAGAGTGATTCGCTCGAAGAGGTTACGCATTCGCTCTGTTCCTTAGAGTTTGAAGACCACCGTCCGCTCTACGATTGGTTTATCGAAAAGCTCGGAATCTTTCCATCGAAGCAGACGGAGTTTGCGCGTTTAAATATGACTTATACCGTTGTTAGTAAGCGTAAGTTACGTGCATTGGTGGAGGCGAATCATGTTACGGGGTGGGATGATCCTCGTATGCCGACTCTATCGGGGATGCGTCGTCGTGGATATCCGGCGGCTGCAATTCGAAATTTCTGCGCGACGGTTGGAATCACTAAAGTGCCTTCGATCAGTGATATTGCATTGTTGGAACATGCGGTGCGCCAAGAGTTAAACAAAGTCGCGGTGCGTCGAATGGCAGTTTTGAATCCTTTGGAAATTGAATTGACCAATTGGCCTGAAGATAAAGTGCTCGAAGTCGAAGGTATCAACAATCCAGAGGATGAAGCGGCGGGCACACGCATGATTCCGTTTAGTAAGCATATTTTGATCGAGCAGGAAGACTTTAGAGAAGTCGCTAATAAAAAGTTCTTCCGCCTCAAGCTAGGTCATGAAGTGCGCTTGCGTAACGGTTATATCATTAAGTGCGATGAAGTGATTAAAGACGCAGATGGCACGATTCAGAAGCTTCTATGTTCTGTCGATTTGGATACGTTGAATAAAAATCCCGAGGACCGTAAGGTAAAGGGAGTGATTCATTGGGTCAGCCGTGATCATGCAATTCAAGCCACTGTTCGAATGTTTGATCGTTTGTTTTCAGAGGAAAAACCGGAGGCTGACAAGGAGCGCGAGTTTCTTGAATTTGTGAATCCGGACTCTGTTTCTGAAGCGACTGCTTACTGCGAGTCCAGCCTTGCGGAGCTCCCCCGAGGGGAGACGTGTCAATTTGAACGGATCGGGTATTTTTGCCCGGATACTGAGCTTTCGAAGGACGATGCGCTTGTGTTTAATCGCACGGTCGCACTGCGTGATTCGTGGGCAAAGAAAGTATGACAGCCAAATAACTGACGATGTCGAACCACACTCAAGCACTCTTCAAAAGTGCCTATCAGCAGGATGCTGAGCACGCTGCCTTTGCGCCTGGGCGCATTGAATTCATTGGCAATCACACCGATTATAATGGTGGTCTAGTGATGGGCGCTGCAGTCATCGAAGGCATTACGGTTGGTATTTCTCGTCGAGATGATCGTGAGATCCATATCATCAGTGATGGTGGCCAAGTGGTCGCTCTGAATCTGGACGCTTTGAATCCAACTCAAGGCCCATCAGCCTGGACGAACTATCCGATCGGTGTGACGAAGGTGATGCGCGATCTGGGTGTTTCGATGCCGGTCGGCTACAATCTGGCTGTCACCTCTACGCTGCCTGAGGGTGCCGGCATGAGTAGTAGCGCGGCTTTTGAGTTGGCAACAGCTCTGGCGCTGGGTGCGTTGTATAGCTACGAAACGGATAAGGTGGGACTTGCACATATCGGTAAGAAAGCCGAAAACGAATTTGTCGGTATGCCGTGTGGAATCCTCGATCAAGGTGTTTCCGCTTTCGGTGAAGTGGACTCATTGGTGAGCATTGATTGCGCAACGGATGTGTTTGGCACCACACGTATGCCCGAGGATACACACTTCTGGATCTTTAATTCGAACAAGAAGCACGCGCTGGTGGATTCGGCCTATGCAGATCGTCATAAGGAGTGTCACGATGCGCTCGCAATTTTACAAAAGACGTATCCTGAGGCGAAGACTTTGTCTGAAATCAGCCAGGAGCAACTCGATAGCTCAAAGGAGGCTTTGGGTGATTTGCTCTACCGTCGTGCCGCTCATATTGTTGGTGAAAACGACCGCGTGCGTGCCGTGAAAGCTGCGTTGGCCGCAGGCGACCTGCAAGCCGTCGGCGATGCCTTGAATGCATCGCACGAGAGTTCACGCGTGAACTTTGAAAACAGTGTCGAGCAGCTGAATGTCTTGACTGATTTGCTGATGCAGCAGCCGCACATGTATGGCGCACGTTTGACCGGCGGTGGATTCGGTGGGGCGGTGATGGCATTTACCAATTCCGAATTTGGTGATGAGCAAGCACAAGCAGTGGCCGCTGCCTACGAAGCAAAGTGTGGCATAGCTGCGACGGTGATACACACCCGCGCCGGTCATGGTGCACGGGTGTTGTAACAGCCGTCTTCTCTACTGTAGCAACGGCGCTCTGCCGCCGTTTTGAGCATTTCCTATGTCCTACAAGCATTCTGCGATTAAGTTGACGTATCGTAGGTGATAGGGAGCGTTATCCTTAACGCTCCGTTGGCATACTGTGGCGGTTCGATAAGGATATCGAACCCTACCTTTTTCCTCTGATTAAACGCAGAATACTCTAATCCTAAGCTTACTCATAATCTTATCCCAGTTCTAGTATTGTTTGATCCAGTTCTAGTATTGTTTGATCCAGTAGCGCAGGCGTGTCTCACGCCGCACGAACGTTGGTAAGGCCCGTAAGCTTCTATGCGCACCGAGACGGTGCCGCGCTACCCTTAGCTTTAGTCGATCAAACTTTTTTCGAAGTGGTATTCATCCTCCAAGTAGAAATGGTGAAGCCGGACGGCGATCCATCAGAAACCACTGTATACCGACAGAATTAGGCGCCTTAACATTACGGCACCAATTGCCCCAGCACTTTGATCAGGGCCGGGCGTATGTGCTCGGACAATTCCTTGTTGGCGTAAGCGACCCAATTGACCGCACTCGTCGTGTCGAGTGGGCAGTTTAGCGGGCTTCCGTCGGCGTGCTCGACGATACAGCCGGCTTCTTTTAAGATCAATGTACAGCACACATCGTAGGGGTGGGCACTGAGGTTTTCCTCGATGTCTAGCACCCGGAAAGCGATCGGGCGGATGTCCGCGACGAAGCGATCATGCCCGCTTAAGATTTCGTAGAACTGTCCGCCGGTAGAAATGTATTGATCGTTGAATACTAAGGGCATGCCTTCGCCGGTTTCCCCATAGAGTTGCTCCCAGAGGAGTTCTTCAATTTGCGATAAGAGGGTGCTGCCCGCCGGGAAGAAGCGACAGATTGTGCCGAAGGCGTGCCGCACATCATTGGCTTCACTCGGCTGTAGTTCGATAGAGGATTGTTTGAATGCATCGCGAATGTCGAAAGCGGTCGCTTGGATGCCCGCTCCGCGGATGGCGTTGATTTGGTCGGCTCTCCATTGACGGGTGGTCGGGATTTCGGTCATTACACTCACTTCGATATCGGCGAGCATGTTTTCGGAGCCACGCTGCGGCGCGATGCCCGTTAAGATCCATGCTGAACGTTTGTCATACATAATGCCGCGCGTGCCATCGATCGGGTCGATGATGCACTTGAGCCGGGTATCGTTGACCTTAGTTCCCAGTGGAAAGCAAAGCGTGTGTGCATCGTCCAAGCCCTCCATGATAATTTGCACGGGCCATTCAGCAGGCCAATTTTGCTCAAACCATTTGAAAATCGCTTCGTCGGCAATGGTGTCGATTGCATAGATGGTGTCGGCGGCGGTGACTCCGGAGATGGAGCTGAGTTCGTTCGGTTGGCGCTTCGAGCGCGCGTCTAGGATCGCCTTCAAGACCGTGAGCTGCAGTTGGCAAAGGTGCTCGCGAAGGGCTTGTTTATCTGTGCTGCTTAGTTTCATGGTTCAAATGGCAGCGAGTGTTGTCAGAGGTTCGCACGGGCGCGACTGCAATTTTCATCTTTAGTAGGGGTGACTTGGGCAGAATGATTATAGGCAGAATGATCTTTTTTATGAATACAGTGAGACATTATGCTTTCAGCTGTTGCCTCAGTGCACTGCTTTTTCGATTTCACAGTTCCCATTTCTGCCTGGTGAAATGATTCTGCCCAAAATATGTTAGCAGAGCCTTTGGATTCGCCTTCTGCCTTGCTTCATACAACAAAAGTCTAAGTCTGTGCGATATGACGAAACGCTATGTAGTAATTATGGCCGGTGGCCGGGGAGAACGCTTTTGGCCGGAGAGCCGCTTGGCTCGACCGAAGCAATTGTTACCCATTGTCGGTGAAAAAGCCATGCTCACGCAAACGGTCGACCGCCTCAAAGGCTTGGTCGACGCGACAGATGTGTTTGTGATCACCAATGCGGAACAGCGCGATGCCGTGCTGGAGGTCTGTCCCGCCCTCGACCCTGCCAAAGTGATTGGTGAACCTATGGGGCGCGATACCGCTGCCGCAGTTGCTTTGGCCGCTGTGCTCGTGCGTCGTGAAGACCCCAATGCCACCTTTGCCATGTTGCCCGCGGATGCGGTGATTCACGATGCGGAAGGCTTGCGCTCAACTTTAGCCACTGCATTTGAAGCCGCCGAGGCAAACAGCGTGCTCGCGACAGTTGGTATTACTGCCAGCTTTCCCGCAACGGGCTACGGCTATATTCAGCAGGGCGATGTGCTCGGCGAATACGCCAGCCGCACAGTCTTTAATGTAAAACGCTTCGTCGAGAAGCCCGACCTTGAAACCGCGCAAAGCTATCTCGATTCAGGAGACTATTTTTGGAATGCCGGAATGTTTGTTTGGTCGGTGAGTTCGATTGTGGCCGAGCTTGAGAAGAGCACGCCTTCGCTTTGGTCCGCACTGCAATCGATCGATCAGGGACTCGCAGCGGGCGAGGGGATTGATCTGTTGCTTGCCGAACATTATCCGAATTTGGAAAAGATCTCGGTCGACTATGCAATCATCGAAAAGGCGACCAATGTCGTGATGGTCGAGTCTGGATTTGACTGGGACGACGTCGGTGACTGGCCTGCGGTTGAGCGACATTACCCATCCGACGACAGCGGCAACGTCGCACGCGGACTTACTGAGATTCAGAGCTCCAGCAACAATATCGTATTCTCCCGTGATGAAGATCACTTGATCGCCTTGCTCGGCGTGAAAGACCTCATCGTCGTCAAGACCAAAGACGCCACACTCGTCTGCCACAAAGACAAGGCACAAGAAATTAAGAAAATCGTCCAAACCCTCGGCGCAAAAGAGGCGCTTAAAAAACTCACGTGAGTTTTTTAGACGCTAGAAGTTAGGAGGTAGAATTTAGAATTCAGTAAGGTCAATCGCTTCGTTTTTTGCTTCTCCCTTCCAACTCCAACCTTCTAACTTCTTTCCATATGAACACTCTCGGTATCGATTGGGGCGAAAAACGCATTGGACTCGCGTATGCGGACGAGGTGGGCATTGCCGTGCCTTTGCCTGCTGCAGTGGCCGCATCGAAGAAGGAACGTCTTAGGCAAATTGAACAAACGATCGCCGATCGCCGCATCCAGCGGATTGTCTGCGGCTATCCATTGAATATGGATGGAAGCGTTGGTTTTAAGGCCAAAGAGGTGGATGTTTTTATTGGCGAGATTGAGAAACGCTTCAATTTGCCGGTGCATCGCATTGATGAGCGCCTATCCAGTCACTCAGTAGAGCAGGGTTTAAAAGGCCAAAAGAAAAAGCCCGACCGTCGTAGCGGAGAGATCGATTCCCGAGCAGCCGCGTTGATCCTGCAGGATTTTATTGAAGAGCAGAACCTCAATACCCCTCAAGACTTCCCAGAGACGTTTTAGAAATCAGATTTCGATAAGAATGTTTTGTGGTAGCGGCGGACATCTCGGAAGGGCACTACTATAAGTGAGTATTTAGAGATTTATTGGTAATTTTAATTGGAGGGCGATGCTCTGTCATCGCCGCAGAAATGCCCAAATCCATCGAATGATCGCGGTTGCGACGGAGCACAAGCCGCCTAGTTCCTATCGAACTGGCAATACATATATCGATTAAACTGAATGAGCTTATGATGATCTAAACCACGAAGACTTTGGGAAGGACTCTGCGGATTAGAGGACCGCCAGTCGCTTGTCATTGAGCCACGTTCAAATGACCGCCAGAACCACGATAATCCGTCCCTGCCGCAGAGCCCTGACCACACTGCCATTAAAGTAAGACTGCGACTGAACCACAGATCGCCAGAAGAAGACCATCGCAGGTGTGCAGGCCCCTTTACAAAGTCATTACCCATATCTCGAATCCCGAGGCAATCTCCGTGACGGGCAGAGCCCATCACTACGACCTCGGCTACATAAATAACAATTTTTAATCAATAACTACTTGATCTTTACCTAAGGAAGACCGGCTGGTTCGGTGTTTCGATTTTGTGTTTTAGGTTCAGCAGGATTGATTGTGCTTTCGAATACTTATCTAGCTTCTCTGGTTGGAATTCTAGTCTTCGCTTAATATTGTCGAGTTCGTGATCTAGGAACTTAGAGACCTCTTGGAGTTTCATTTTCGCTTGGTGTATTTCTTTCTGTTGCCTCTGCCATTCAGCTCTGAATCTTTCCAGTGCTTCTGAATACTCCTGCAGGTCATACTCCTCATTTTTTTCTGTGAATCCAGATGCTTCAATCTGCAAAGGACTTCTCGAGGAATCCCAAGTAAACCATAGGTCTATTCCATCTTCTCTGATTTCGTATTCATCGATTTAACTTCCTTTGAGCTTATCTAGCTCTTCAGGGATAGATAAGCATTTTTCTGCTGTGATCACTCTGACAGACTTCTCAAAAGCTTCATCAAACACGTAGCCTTCCGATAGGCGAATTTCTATTCCTTCTCCGAGTGGTGAGATGCGACTTATGGTTCCGTAGAAATTCATTTTATTTACCGAACGCCGCGCGAAGCGAGCCGATGCAACGATAAGATTATTCATCGATGCCGACCTGATGGCTTCGACCTTTTCTGTTTGGTTGACGCGGCATCTATTGAATACATCGCCTTGATCAAGGCGGACGTCTAGGGGGTATCGCTGTGTGGTTGGGGTTGTGTGGTGCGGGAGTGTTTTGTTTTTTTCTTACAGGAGTTAGCGTTTCGTAGTGCCAATGTGCTGATCAAACTGTTTTTAAGGCCGTAATTATGCAAGTTCTTTTGATTGGGTCGTATGTGATTGTCCTGGGAGGGTGATCTCTCAGGCATGCGTCGTGTTCTGTTTTTGTCATTATGAACTGTCATTAAAGCTTGGGTCTGGGGGGGGAGCGTATGGGCTTTGACATGTGCTCGACGGGTCAGCCGCAGTTCTCACACTTTTTTCCATACTGTTGGTGGCGCTCGTCTTCGCGTTGCAGTGCGATGGCCAGTGCCTTCCAGGCTGCAAGCGTTGCCAGTGCGGCTTGTTTACATGCGGTTTTGGCTTTTTCAACGTCGTGGTGTCGCCAGCCGTAGCAGCGTATACGGCGAAATCCGAGTGGCAGGATGTGCTCGACGAATCGGTGAATGAACTCCTCGGGGGTGAGCGTGAGAACGCCGCTTTGCTCGGTGCGGTAGTCTTTGTAGGTAAAGCTGACTTACGCTGAGGGCAGTGGGAGTCAGACAGGAGTGTCTGACCTACGCTGAGGGCAGTGGGAATCAGACAGGAGTGCCTGACTTACTGGGAATGATTTTGCCTAGTCTGTGACTGCGAGGCTCTAGGTGAGAGATCTGTGCTAATTTGCGCAATAGCGGATAAACTTTCCGATGAAAAAGGGCGCATTTGTATGCGCCCTTGGGAGTAAGATTGGGATTAAGAGTCAGACTTCATCTATAGCTTCGTCCAGGCTGCGTTGTTGCTGGAGCTTTTGACGACGGCTTCGATGAAGGCCATACCGCGAACGCCGTCTTGAATCGTCGGATAATCTGTGGCGGTAGCGGGTGCTGTTTCGCCTGCCAGGTCGGCGGCGATATCGGCTGCGAAGTTGCGATAGATATTGGCGAAGGCTTCGAGGTAGCCTTCGGGGTGACCGGCTGGGATGCGGGTGTGCGCGGTCGCGGCTTCACCTAAATAGCCGTTGCCGGTGCGATAGATCTGTGTCGGCTGATCGATGCGATGCACGAGCAGGGTGTTGGGCTCCATTTGATGCCATTCGAATCCGCCTGTTTCGCCGTAGATGCGGATGTTGAGTGAGTTTTCTTCGCCGACTGAAATTTGTGAGGCGTGGAGCACACCCTTGGCACCGCCTTCGAAGCGGAGTAGGATGTTGCCATCATCGTCGAGGAGACGACCGTCGACAAAGGTGGTGAGGTCAGCCGCGAGTTCATCGATCTGCAAACCTGTCATATATTCGGCCAGGTTTTCGGCGTGAGTGCCGATATCACCCATGCAACCGGCTGCACCGGAGCGTTTCGGATCGGTGCGCCATGCGGCTTGCTTTTGTCCGGTTTGTTCGAGCGGTGTGGCGAGCCAACCTTGTGGATACTCAACGACGATCTTGCGGACTTTACCGATCTCTCCCTTGGCGATCATTTCCTTGGCTTGTTTCACCATTGGATAGCCGGTGTAGTTGTGAGTCAGGCCGTATTTGAGGCCAGTGCTTTCGACGATTGTGGCGAGCTCGACGGCTTCGGCTTTGTCGAGTGTGGCTGGCTTGTCGGAGAGCACATGGAAGCCTGCTTCGAGGGCTGCTTTGGCAGCAGGGAAGTGCACGTGGTTGGGTGTGACGATGGCTACAAAGTCCATGCGCTCACCTTCGGGGAGCTTGGCTTCTTCGGTCATCATGGTGTCGAAGTCGGGGTAGCAACGTGCTTCTGGAAGGTAGAGTTCCTTGCCAGAGGCAATGGCGCGCTCGGCGTCGGAGCTGAAGGCGCCACAAACAAGTTCAATTTGGCTGTCGATTTGAGCGGCGATACGGTGAACGGCGCCGATGAAGGCACCTTGTCCGCCGCCGACCATACCCATGCGAATTTTACGATTGAGAGGCATATTTAAAGAGGGGTTAGAAGGAAGGAGCTAGAAGCTAGGAGTCGGAGTGAAAAGGTGCTACTGATGTCTGTGGCCTGGATCGCACTCTGACTCCGAATCTTAATCTAATAGCTAATTCTAAGGGTTAGGAATTTGAAGTGGATTGGATCTCTGAAGTGTGTAGCCGAAAGCGTGAGCTTTGGGTTTCGGTTCGGAGACCAAATCGTTACCGATTCGGCTCCAGGATTGATAATTATTAAAGTGGGTAGTTTTGCACTACTGGTTGTCCTTATCGAAGGCGGCGTCGAAGGCCATCGCATTGGGCTTGAAGTCGACTTGCTTGACGAAGGCGGCCGCTTCGGTGCCACCGTGCACGCGGTCCATGCGACCGTCTTCCCATTCGACTGAAAGGGGGCCTGCGTAAGCGATATCGTTGAGTGCAACGATGATGTCTTCGAATTTGATATCGCCGTGCCCAAGGGAGCGGAAGTCCCAGTGGCGACGTGGATCGGTGAAATCGGTGTGCCCGCCAAAGACGCCTACGGAACCGTCTCCATGCCCCCACCAAACGTCTTTCATGTGCACGTGGTAAATGCGGTCGGCAAATTGACGGATGAACTTCACGTAGTCCACGCCCTGATAGCCGAGGTGGCTTGGGTCGTAATTGAAGCCGAAGCGTTTATGCCCCTTAACCGCATCCAGCGCACGTTCTGCCGAAGCGATATCGAAGGCGATTTCCGTTGGGTGCACTTCGAGTGCGAAGTTGACGTCGACTTCCTCGAATACGTCGAGGATGGGTGTCCAACGTGTCGCAAAGTCCGCGTATCCTTTGTCTAGATACGCTTGTGAGGTCGGTGGAAAGGCATAGAGCGCATGCCAAATAGAGGAACCTGTGAAGCCATTCACTACCGGTGCGATGACGGACTCATCTGGACGAGCATCAAAGAATTCACGAGCGGCGCGTGCGGTGTTTTTCATTTCCTCGGCGGCGCGTTGGCGCACACCTTCGGGCTCACCGTCGCCCCAGATCTCAGGGGAGAGGATCGCTTGGTGGCGTTCGTCGATATTATCGCAAATCGCTTGGCCGACGAGGTGGCTGGAAATTGCATAGCAACTTAGGCCATTGGCCTGGAGCTTTTGCCATATGTCAGCAACATAGCTATCTTCGTTCAGTGCGCGATTCACCTCAAAGTGGTCGCCCCAGCAGGCGAGTTCAACGCCTTCGTAGCCCATCTTTTTAACCAGTGGGAGCAGTTCATCGAGCGGGAGATCGGCCCATTGGCCGGTGAAGAGGGTAACTTTTCGACTCATAAGCTTTCAGTGAGGCAAATTTTAGAAATCTTGGCAACGATGAATCGCTAATAATTATGCAAATTCCGTCATTCGAGTGCTTGTATTTATGGTGTAAGATTTAAGCTATCTTAGGATGTGTAGTGTGATTATGTAATTCTATGAGAGTATACAGCCTGTTGTAAATTACCTTGAATCGTCAGATAAGTGAGGTGGTGACTTAGAAGCTGTCTCAACAATTTCAGACTTCCACTTGTTTCGAAATGTTGGTCTTGCCCCAATAATCTGGACACCTTTTTTGTGTAATTTAGTTTAGATGTTTGTTTTGTTGCTTTGTGTATAGCTGCAAAAATTGCAGCGGTGAGATTTGCCCGAGCGTTTGCGGCCTTAGCTGTGATCGAGGCAAACGAATCCGTCTTTCAAACGTATACCCAGGGCTTACTTGAGTCGTTGCTGAATGCTGGACAGATTGCCTTGCCCAAGGACCCGCTTAATGTGCCGCATCCAGAATGTGCTGAACAGGCGATGGACGCTTATTTCAATTTATTGAAGAATCCGACAATGACAGGTGATGCCGATATGGATGATCGTTTGCGCACGGCACTAGCAATACGACGAAACTTTGCACTACGTGGATTGATTCCAGGTGCGATCAATGACGATGCCGCATTCACTGCTCGCACACAGGAAGTCTTCCGCAGCATCGGCTACGGAACCACAGTCGACGTGAACATGATTATTGATGGTTTAGATAATACGATCAGCCAAGATTATCAAGCCACTGATATCTTCGAGACTCCTGGTTTCATGACGCTTACTTTACCGACTTTTAATGAGCAGCTTAGTCCCCTCGGCGGAGGATTTGACGGCCCTAGAGATTCAGTAGAAGAAGCACCCTCAGTCTTAAGTTTTAGTCAAGGGAGTCTGAGCGATGAAGCATTTTTGCTGCATGCCTTAGGTATTCTCAAAGATATTGCCTTCAACCTACCGCCTGATGCTGTCGGGCGAGAGCGTAAGGCAGGGCTCGTCGAGACCTGGCGACAGCAACAACTCAAAGCCTTTGAAGAGTGGCCTGAGAAGCAGATTCGTATGTCTGATGAACCGCTTCCTCAGTTGCCGGAGAAATATCGTTATTTGCAGCGCCTATTGCAAGAAAACTGGGAACCTGCGGATGCAGTAGTGGAAGGCTAAGCGTTTTCATTTTCAGGCGTGCATTTCCTCCGTTTACGCATTCACTCATCAATATGGACGAAATCTTACGCACTATCCCACACCGCCCGCCGTTTCTTTTTATCGACGAGATTGTTGAAATTCGAGAAGACGGTGCGACCTGCAAACGCACAATCCGTATGGAGGAGCCTCAATTTGAAGGGCACTATCCAGGCAATCCGATCATGCCAGGTGTCTTGCTCTGTGAAGCTTGTTTTCAGGCTGGAGCGATTTATCTCGCGAAGCAGATCGAGAAGGAGGGCAAGTCGCTCAAGGATGTGACTCCAGTGCTGTCTCGTATTACGGATGCACGTTTCAAGCAAATGGTGAAACCTGGTGATGAGATCACTATTGAGGTGACCATGACTGAAACGGTGAGTCGCTTCTTCTTTATGAAGGGCAAAGTGCTCAAAGGTGGTAAGCCTGCGATGACGATTGGTTTCGCACTTGCCATGGTTGACGAAGGGGCAGGCAAGTAAATTTATAATTTGGTAGCGGCGTGCGTCCCTGCGCGCCATTGGTCGATGCTACTGGGTGGCGTGCAGGGACGCGCGCCGCTACCTTAAACAATTAGAACTATGAGTTTTTTAAATTTAGCAGGTAAGCGCTTCCTTATCATGGGAGTGGCGAATCGTAAGAGCGTCGCGTGGGCGATCACGAAGCAGTTGGAAGCGGAAGGCGCTGAGGTCATTCACAGCGTCCGTTCAGAGGCACGCTTGGAGAGTTTGCAAAAGCTTCTCGACGGCCGCAAAGCCTACATTTGCGACGTGGAGTTCTCCGAGCAGATCACCGCACTAGCGGAACAGGTTTCAGCTGACTACGGTCAACTAGATGGCATCGTGCACTCGATTGCTTTTGCCAATTACTCGGAGGGTTTCAAACCCTTCCATGATACAGTGCGCAAAGACTTTCTACAGGCGACGGCGATTTCAGCTTTTTCCTTAGTCGAAGTCGCGAGCGCGTTTAAGCCGCATTTGAAAAACGATGCGTCGGTCGTTTCGATCGGTATCTCCTCCACAGATGTGACTGCCGAGAACTACGGTTACATGGCACCGATTAAAGCGGCGCTGGAAACTTCGTCCTACAATCTTGCCAAATCTTTTGGCGCGGATACGCGTGTGCGCTTCAATACCGTGAATGCCGGCCCACTCAAGACCAGTGCTTCGGCTGGCATTCCGGGCTATCTGGAGAGCTATCTCTACGCAGAGAAACTCACTTTCCGTAAGCAAAATCTGACGACTCAAGAAGTAGCGAACACCGCTATTTTTCTGCTAAGCCCTGCGTCCAGCGGGATCAACGGTCAAGGTATCGTCGTCAATGCGGGTATGGACCGTAACTACTTCGACAAGGAAGTCGTCAGCTTGGCGATGCGCCCAGAGAAGCGCTAAGTTTTTCTTATGTGCCTAGCATGCGGCGGATTATTTGAGTGGTGACCTTCGACATGCCCGCACTCAAGCGTAGTTTTCAGGTATTCAAATTTCGTCGGGCAGTCTACGCGCGTAAACTATCGGACGCGGCACGTTTTGCATTTGAAGTGCAGGCGCAGCCAGACTTCCTACAATTGCAGATCAGTCGCTCCAAGGAAGGGCGCGTGCTGCGCCTTGATGCGCGCTGTTTCGAGGCGGGAATTCAAGAGTATGCACATTATCTAAGGCCAGTCATCGCGACCTTTTCTAGGATCGAACAAGCAGAGTTTACCGTGAATGTATCGATACAAGATGGTCGACCTGCAGGTCATAACTCTAATAGTTGTTTCTATTTCTCAGATATGCGTGAGGGGGTTCCACTGCTGGTTGACCCATACTTTTTTCAAAGACGTGGCTATCAAAAGCTACTCGACCGTGAGCCTTTGCCTTGGAATCAACGTAAGCCTTAATTGCTTTGGCGCGGTGCGACGACCGCCTCTGGCGGCGCGATTACTGCAGAGGATATGTGTGCCGAAAATCGCGAGCTTTGCCAACGTATACGATTAGTCTTGTTGGCGAAGCGCATTGAGCATTGCGATCTCAAGCTCTGGAAAATTGTGCAGAGTTCTGATGAGGCGCTCGATCATTCTCGAATACAGCAACATGATTTGCTTGGAGCGTATCAGGATGAGCAGGTGTGGCGAACCTATCAATTCGCACTCGATGTAGATGGCAATGCAAGTTCGTGGTCGCAATTTCTTAAAATGGCAAAGCTGGGCTGCTGTATTCTTAAAGTGGAATCACCTAAAGGCTTTCGCCAGTGGTATTCACACGAGTTTACAGCGATGCAGCACTATCTGCCAGTTCGTGCCGATTTGTCAGATTTTGAAGAACGAGTCGACTGGGCCTTGTCGCACCCTGAGGCGTGCGAGGCTATTGCGATGGAGGCTTATGAAAAAGCTAGGAAGATGACCTTAGACAGTGAACTCGCAAAGACCGCGGCACTCGTTGCCAACAGACTGAGTTGAGAGGCCTCTGTTCTGGTCGACTACTTCAGTAAATCAACCATGGCTTCACCCATACCAAGGCCGACATTCATATAGGTCTTAGCGTTGCCGCCATAGTGACTGTTCGAAGCGCCGCCGAGACTGAGCGGGTGGCTATAGACCGTCGCTGTATCGCCTTTAAGCTCTTGATAGTTCTCAAGGGCAAACATCGCATCCAGTATACGTCCGTCGGGGCTTTGGGACCCTTTTTTTGTTTGGCCTAAGGTGGCGCAGACAAATTTGGCTTCAGGTGCATTGAAATCCTTACGTAGTGCGTTCACTAAATTGACTAAGTTCGTTTCGTAGCGACTGGTGTGTCCAGGATCATAGCGGTCCTTATCTCCCTGCCACCAAAAGAAGCCGACAACTTCGTAGCTCTCGGCGCCTGGATAGTAATCGTTAAGGTTTTCGAGGACCTGCTTTGCGCGAGCGATATCACCGTCATATTGCATGCCTGCATACCAGCCGATCTTCTTCGGGGTGGTGCCTTTTTCCCAACGGTTCGGCGATTGTTTATAGCCCGCATAGGTCCAGGTCTTCATTTCCTTTGTTTGTTTATCCTTCGCATCAAATTCGAATGACTTGCTGCCTGGAGGCAGTAGATCCCAACCCAAGCTACGATTTCCAATACAAGATTTTAGGATCAAAACAGGTTCCTCATAGAGGTTGCCCAAGTGATGCCCGATGCCAATTTCAGGGCCTATTTTTGCGCCTTTAATGGTCATGAATTCATTCTTCCTGACCCTCGGTTTACTGTCTGGGCCACCGCTGCCCATTACGAAAACGTTTCGCACATCTTTGCGCTCGGTCCAATTGCCAGAGTCGTCGATTAAGAATGGGTATAGATTTTCTTTATGAACCGCATATTCCAGGGTGCCATCCTTCTCGCCGTTTACTTTACCTGCGCCAAGCATGTTCGACTGGCCCATCAAAATGAACACTTTGACTGGCTTGCTGAGATCCGCTGGCTTGCCATCTGGATCTGGTAAATCACTCGCTTGGAGCGGTGTAACGAGAAGGAGTAATAGGCTAAATATTCCAGCCAGAAATTTAGTGAAACCATTCATATGTGTGTAGTCTGTAGATCGATGCGTGAAAGGTCAAATGGGGATGCGTCTTTACGCAAGGCTACGCCGAGACACAGACTGGCCCTCCAGTGATTTTCTGTAATTCCTTACTGAAACAACTTACGAATGCAGAGAGCACGTGCTATTGGCACCTGCTGGTGGGGCTGATATGCACTTAGATTCCTAAGGCGTCTTGTGCTTGTTGACTTAATTGTTCAGCCTTTTCGCATTGTGGTGCTGCACCACGTGCCATTTCTGGTTTGCCGCCACCTTTGCCGCCAGCGATCGGAGCGAGGGTTTGGATGAGCTTACCGGCATTTTGATCGCTGCCCGATCCGACAAGCGCGCCTAAGTGGAGTTTACTGCCGTCGTTGACGATACAGAAAGCTGCCTGAGTATACTGTCGGGATTTTAGGCCGTTGAGTAGTTCTTGCAGAAGTGCCGGTGGACCGTCTTGTGCGATGACCAAATTATTCGATAGATCGAGTGCTTCTAAGAGCGCACTGGCAAGCTTGGCGGCTCCTGCGGACTGTGCTTTCTTTAGTGCCTTGTCGGCGTCGACAACGGCCGCCTTCAGCCCTTCGGTGTGCTTGAGCACGTCTTTGTAAACAGCATTACGTTGTTCGAAGGTGCCTTCGGCTAACATGCCGACCATGATGTGAGGGAATTGTGGAAACTGGATCGTCTCCGCATCGAGTGCCTCTAGCTTATCGTTAATCGCATCCAACTTAGTTCTAAGTTCTTTCACTTCTTCGCCTGCTTTTTCCATAGATGCACGCATCCAGTCGTGGGCTGCGGTGCCGCAGAGTGCTTCAATACGACGGATGCCAGAAGCGATGGCGCCTTCGGACTTGATCTTAAACATGCCGATGTCACTTGTGTTGCGCACATGTGTGCCGCCGCAGAGTTCCATCGAGTAGCCGTTGAGTGCGTTGGCTTCGCCACCGATTTGAACGACGCGGACTTGTTCGCCGTATTTATCGCCGAAGAATTGTTGTATGTCCTTGCGGTCTTTGATGTCAGCATGCGCGACCTCTTGCCAGTTGACGGGCTCGCCAGCTTCAATGCAGGCATTGACTTTTGCTTCGAGGGTATCGATTTGATCTTGAGTGAGTGCACCGGAGTTGAAGTCGAAACGCAGACGGGTGCGGCTGACCATGGAGCCTTGTTGCGTGGCGTCGGTTGAAATTGCTTCGTGTAGTGCCCAGTGAAGCAAGTGCGTGGCGGTGTGATGCGCTTCGATCGGGCGGCGGCGGTCTGGATCAATGGCAAGCGTGACTTCGTCCCCGACAGCGATCTGTGCATCGGCAGGCACACTATGCGCACGAGCCGAGCTGAGTTGTTGCACGGCGCTTACTGGATAGCTGGTGCCGCCGATAGTGAGCGTGCCTTGGTCGCCGAGTTGTCCGCCCATTTCCGCGTAGAAAGGTGTGCGGTCGGTGATGACGAGTTGGGCGTCGTCTTGCTTGTGGAGTTCGAGAACGGTTGCAGTGCTTTCGTCTGCTTCGAATCCGGTAAATTCACTAGTTGCTTCGGTAGCGATATCTGCGGCACGAACGAGTTGCTGGGTGCGCGCTGCACGCGCGCGGTCGCGCTGCGCTTCCATATGCTTTGTGAAGGTTGCCATGTCGACTTTAAGTCTACGTTCGGCGCAGAGCAATTGAGTCAGGTCGATTGGGAAACCGAAGGTGTCGTAAAGCTTGAACGCAAACTCGCCGCAGAGCTGTTTTTTACCGTCTGCGATTTCCTGCTCAAACATCGCAAGTCCACGGTCGAGCGTTTCATTGAAACTAGCTTCTTCGCGCTGGAGATTTTCTTTGATGGCATCTGCGCGTGTTTTGAGCTCAGGGAAGACACCACTGAATTCTTCGACCAATGTATCGACGAGTTCGGGCAAGAAATTCTGTTGGCTGGAGAAGCCTAAGGTGCGACCGTAGCGGACTGCGCGACGCAAGATACGGCGAAGCACATAGTTGCGTCCTGTGTTGCCGAGTAGGATGCCGTCAGCGAGCGAGAAGGCGAGCGTGCGGATATGGTCAGCAATCACGCGAAAGGCGATGGCTTCTTTCATTTCCGCAGAGAGCGCTGATTTGTCGCTGTCCACTGATTCAGGGTAGATATCCTTGTAGGTCTTACCGCTGAGCTTTTCCAGTGTGCGGAAAATCGGCTGGAAGACGTCGGTCGCGTAGTTGGTCGGCTTCTCTGAGAAGTCAGTAAAGCCCTTGGTGTTTTGAATCAACGAGCAAGCGCGTTCAAAGCCCATTCCGGTGTCGACGTGCTTGGCAGGCAGATCGCGGAAGCTGCCGTCCGCCTCGGCATTGTATTGAATGAACACCAGGTTCCAAATCTCAATGCAGAGATCGGAGTCCATGTTGACGAGTTTACCTTCGCTGTCGCCGTTCGGTGTGAGGTCGACGTGAAGCTCAGAGCATGGGCCACAGGGTCCGGTTTCGCCCATCATCCAGAAGTTGTCCTTTACGTTGCCGTTGATGATGTGCTTCTTTGGATCGAGACCCTTTGCAGTAAAGAGCGCTGCCCAGAAATCGTAGGCCTCTTGGTCGAACTCGGATGGATCGCCTTCGGAGGGGGCGTAGACCGTTGCGTAAAGTCGCTCTGCAGGCACGCCCCACACATCGACAATCAGTTCCCAGCCCCATTCGATGGCTTCTTTCTTGAAGTAATCACCAAAAGACCAGTTACCCAACATTTCGAAGAAGGTGTGGTGGTAGGTGTCGTAACCGACATCTTCGAGGTCGTTGTGCTTACCGCCCGCACGAATGCACTTTTGAGTGTCCGCAGCGCGAGGCGGTGAGTAGGGTGCCTTCTCCGTGCCGAGGAAATAAGGCACGAACTGATTCATACCCGCATTAGTAAACAACAAGCCCGGCGACTGCGGCATCAAAGATGCGGAAGGCACGGCGGTGTGTTGCTTGGTCTTAAAGAAGTCGAGAAAAGACTGACGAATTTCGGCGGAGGTCATGAGAAGTGAGGACTGCAGTTGGGAACTTCGAACGTCCAACGTTGAACGTCCAATTTTTGAATTACAGATTATTTGTCGGTGGATTTTAATTTGGCCGTTTTAATACTGGCGACAAATATTCGAATGAGTTGGTCGGTTTCGTCCATGAGCTCGTCGAGTAGCTCAGGTTTTATAACCAGTGGAACACGTTTAACTAGTTTGAGCCAGCGGAGTGTTTCTCTGAGTTCTTTTACGGAGATGCCCAATTTGTGAATGAAGTCTTTTGCAGATTCGGCGCCTTGCGCCTCACCGTGATTTGCGAGAGGTGATGTCGAAGAGCGAAGTAGCTGTTTGGAGACGTGGTTTCCGGCTGGGCTGTTTTCAATGTTTCGGCAGAGCCTAATTGTTCGAACCGAGAACTCAAGTAGACGTTCTTCAAGGTCGTAATTAGAACTTCCTTCTTCAATGAATAACTCATCCCATTCAGAACTGGTCTGTCCGTAATTCATTCAATATTCGACGTTGGATGTTCGACGTTGGACGTTCCCGTGCTACAAATTTTGTAGCACGGCCTCGGCCATTTCCTTGGTGCCGACTGCGTCTAGGCCGAAGGCGATATCGCCGGTGCGTGTGCCGCCAGTGACGGCTTTCTCAACGGCGGCTTCGATGGCGGCTGCGGCTTCGTTTTCGCCGAAGCTGTAGCGGAGCATCATCGCTGCGGAAAGGATCTGCGCGCATGGGTTGGCGATGCCTTGACCTGCAATATCCGGAGCGGTGCCACCGGATGGCTCATAGAGACCGAATGGGAAACCGAGACTGTTCTTTTCAGCACCAAGGGATGCGGAGGCGAGCATACCGAGGGAACCACAGATCACACCCATTTCATCGGAAAGAATATCGCCGAACATGTTTTCGGTGAAAAGCACGTCGAATTGGTTTGGGTCACGAGCGAGTTGCATGGCGGCGTTGTCCACATACATGTGGCTGAGTTTGATCTCAGGTGCGTTCTTCGCGAAGTATTCAGTCACGACCTTACGCCATAGAACCGAAGTTTCGAGAACGTTCGCCTTGTCGACGGAGCAGACACTGCCGCCGCGTGCTTTGGCTGTGTCGATCGCGACTTGAGCGATGCGCTCGATTTCACTGGTCTTGTAAACCATGGTGTCGATGGCGAGTTCTTCGCCGTTATCGAGTGTGGTGGTGGATTTCGGCTGACCGAAGTAGATACCACCTGTGAGCTCACGAATACAAACGATGTCGATACCATTGGGAATGCGCTCTTGCTTGAGCGGAGAGGCATCAGTCAATTGTGGGTAAAGAAGCCCTGGGCGGACATTGGCGTAAAGGGAGAATGCCTTACGAATCGGAAGCAGCGCGGCACGTTCCGGTTGTTCTTTAGGTGGAAGGGATTCCCACTTTGGGCCACCGACAGAACCGAAGAGAATCGCTTCGGAGTTTTCGCATACTTTTTGTGTGCTATCAGGGAAAGCGACACCGTGATTGTCGATGGCGATACCACCGATATCAGCGTGTTCATATTCGAGTGCGAAGCCGAATTTGTCGCCAGCGGCTTTTAGGACGTCGAGTGCGACGTCCATGACTTCAGGACCGATACCATCACCGGGAAGAACTGCGAATTTAAGCGTTTTCATGTAAATTGTAGAATTAAGGAAAAGCGGAGTAATTTGGGGCGCGCGGCCCATGCTTCAAGCCTTTTCCTCAGTGGATATGAGGAACCTATGGCAGACGTGGTTTTTAACCGCAGATAATCGGGTATGCCGAATGCGGGGTTACTGATCTTCTAGTAGCGTTTTCAAATATGGGTTCGGGTAGCGCCGTGTTGCTGTGATTGCATAGAATGCCTCCTTGATGTCGGGGATCTGGCATAGCTCAAAAAGTCGCTTATTATGTAGCTCGTCTAACACGACCACTGGCGGCACGAGTGCGATCGCATTTGTCTTGCGGGCAATTAGGCGCATCATCGCCATATCATTGGCTTCTGCTGCGATAAGAGGAGCAATGCCTGCACGTTCCATCACGAGGTCGAAACCAGCACGGATATTACTTTCCAAACTGGGTAGGACGATAGGGGTGTTGTGCAGATCTTCTGGGAACTTAAATCGAGTGCGCTTTTTAAAGCGCTTCGGCCCGACGATACTCACAGACTGCTCATCAACGAGCTGGCTGTGTAGCTTGCGCTCGGCATCACGAAGGATGGGTGTATTCGAAAGCACGAGGTCGAGGGTATGTGCGCGTAGTTGATCCAATAGTTCCCGCATACTGCCCGATTGTATGACGACCTCAAGTTCCTCATCGTCGAAAGCTTCCTTTAAAAAGGACATCTGAAAATTCTTTGAGAGCGTCGACACCGCGCCGACCCGTAATACATTTCGATAACGCTTGGTTGTGTTTTGCAGTGTCGCCAGTAATTCATCGCCTGTGCGAAAAATGGTTTCTGCGTAATCCAAAACAATGCGACCTTCTTCAGTGAGTTGCAGTGATTTGTGCTGCCGGTCGAATAGGGTGCAACCGAGGCTCTCTTCCAGTTTCTTCAATTGTATGCTGAGAGCTGATTGTGAAACGTGCAGGGTTTCTGCCGCGCGAGTCAGTGTGCCTTCGCGCACGATGGCATGAAAGTAGCGGAGGTGATGATAGTTTAATTGTGACATATATGAAATAGAACGATTGTATTAAATACTTATATTAGACAAAATCAAGCGCAACTGCTACTATGTGTGGCATGGAAGCATTGATTAGCAGTCTCATCATCTGGATCGCACCTGCGCTTTTGCTTTGGGTCGTCCTTTCATCCAAATGGCTTAATGCGCGATCAACTGCGGCAGGTAAGATTGCTGAAGGCATTGCGTGGTTGGGCTTCGGATCCGCGACGGTGGCAACAGGGTTGTGGGCATTTTCAGAACGTGCACCGGTGGTTGCGACGCTGACCGACGCCGGTTGGATTGGTATTCGTTACGATGCCTTATCTGCGACGATCTTCCTGCTCGTCAGTTTTCTCGGAGCAGTGCTACTGCGTTTCTCGCAGAACTACCTCGCGGGTGATCAGACGCAGGGCTACTTCTTTAAGTGGATGTGTATTACTTTGGGTTCCGTGATGGCTTTGATCATCGCCCCCGGTCTTGTGCAGTTCTTCGCGGCGTGGATCGCGACCAGTCTTGGACTCCACAAGCTGCTTGTTTATTACCCTGATCGAAAGGGCACATTGCTCTCTGCGCGTAAGAAGTTTGTCGTGAGTCGGCTCGGTGACGTCTGCTTATTGGCCGCGTTCATCGGGGTGTATGTCGTGTATGGGGTTCAGGATTTCGGTCAACTGTTTGCCGCAACACAAGAGGAGGGTGCATCACTTGCGAATTACGCTTGGATTGGATGGTTAATCATTCTCGGTGCGATGCTCAAGTCCGCTCAGTTCCCATTTCATACCTGGCTGCCCGATACCATGGGTGCGCCGACTCCGGTGTCGGCTTTGATGCACGCAGGAATTATCAATGGCGGCGGCTACCTGGTCGTGCGCATGAGTCAAGTGCTGGTAAACACACCGAACGCGCTGCATCTTCTCGCCATCTGTGGTGCCATTACCGCGATTTACGGATCGTTTGTGATGCTCTCTCAAACTAGTGTGAAACGTGCGCTTGCATACTCCACCATCGCGCAGATGGGCTTCATGCTACTACAGTGCGGACTCGGTGCATTCCATCTGGCGATTCTCCATATTGTCGCGCACTCTTTGTATAAAGGACATTCCTTCCTTTCATCAGGGTCAGCCGTAGCGACTGCGAAAAAGCTCAATGCAGATCCGAAGTATGTGAAGTTGCCTCAAATGAAAATCTGGTTAGCAGTGGGTATCGCTGTCAGTATCGTGATTGGTTTGAGCTACGTCTTTGGCGTTAGCCCATCGGAAAAGCCCGGCATGCTCGTGCTCGGCATGGTGGTTGCTATGGCGATCACGCAGCTACTTTGGATGCAGATGCGTCGCGGACGCAGAGGTAGTGAAATCTCCAAGACTGCAATCTTCGGCTTTGGTATTGGTGCCATTTACTTTGTCCTCGCAGGATTAGCTGACCAGATTCTCACTGGTTCGCTACCGCAGAACGTGCAGACATGGCCGGTTATGGAGATACTGCTTACCGTGTTCGTATTCGCCTTCCTGTTAACATCGATTCGTTTTCAGGACGGACACCCCGGCTTCCTTTCGGTTGCATATAAACGCCGCCTCTATGTTCACGCACTCAACGGTTTCTACATGAACACTATTGTGAATAAAGCCGCCCGTAAAGTGGGACTCGTTCCTCAAAATCGATAGAGCCAGCGGAAAGACACATTATGAGCCAACAAACAGAACAAGTTATGGACCTACACCTTCCAATTTTCAAAGCGTGCGAGAAAATTGCCCCCTTGTGGCCACTCTCTCACTTCGTCGCGGTGAATCCGTTCCTCGGCTATGCCGATCAGAGTTTTTCGAAGTCTGCCGCTGCCTTTAAGCGTATTCAAGATGCGGATACCGTGTTGCCACGTGAGTGGTTTAAGGAGCAATATGAAGCTGGCAAAATCGACTTGGAGGACCTGCGTGCGGGCATCGCTCTGGCATCGCCTGAAGTAGTCAACAGCTTTAAGTATTTTGAAGAGTCATTGACTGCGGATCATTTGGTTGACCGCTTGAATACGCCACATGTGGAAGAGCCCAAGCTCTATCAGACCTGCTCGTTCAGTGTCTTTCATGATACGCGCAGAGACACACACTGGCAGTATATGATTCGCGAAGAAGCAGCAAAATGGTGTGCGGCCTATGACGACGAGGGACAGTCTTCATGGAAGTTCCCATGGAAAGATCTAAGCCTCTACGCAGCATGGAAGGAAGCTGCTGCCATTGATAAGAATCCCGAGTTGAATGGACTCAAAGGGTTTCGTTCTAAGGTATCCTTCTTTGCCGATGACCCCGAACTTGCGATTGAGGAAGCCGTGGCAAAACTTGAAATGCCCGAAGATAAGGTCGAAGAGTTTCTCTATCGGATCTTGCTCACCTTGCCGGGTTGGTCAGGGCACTTGCGCTACAAAGACCGTGAGCATGAGATTCGCAACGGCGAAGGTGATTTACTGGTTCAGTTGCTCGCGATTTTGCTGAACTACGAAGTCGCGCTTTACGAGATGCATCTGGAAGATAAGGAGCTAATTGAAGCTTGGCAGCGAAACTTGGCAGATCACCCTGAAGATGTTTCGGGAGAAGCGATTCCGCTGGAACTGGCAGAGCGCTTGGTTTGGCAGTCGGCCTTGGAGAACGCCTTTGAGCAAAAGTTGCGCGCGCAAATCAAGTCGGAAGCTAAATCCGAAGAGCGTCCCGACGCGCAGGCAGTGTTTTGTATTGATGTGCGTTCGGAGGTGTTTCGCAGAGCATTGGAGTCTACGCGAATGAATATTCAGACAATTGGTTTTGCAGGTTTCTTCGGCATAGCGATTGATCATAAGATTCCCGGTGTTGGCGGTTCACAAGCCCGTTGCCCAGTGCTTTTGGCACCGCCCGTCCGGACAGCAGAAGGTCGTTCGGGTCTGGAGTCGGTTCAGTATGACGAATTGAGATTTGTGCGTGTGACCGAGCGCGAGAATGAACGTTCTTGGAAGCGCTTTAAAGAAGCCGCCGCCTCCTGTTTTACATTCGTTGAGACCATGGGGCTCAGTTATGCCTATAAGATCGTATGCGATGCCTTCGGGATCAAAAAGGGGGTGGACGATTCGCCTGCAGCTCCGGCATTTCTAGAAAACATGCCAACCGAAGCGCGTGCCGATATGGCAATGGGTATTTTGAACGGACTGGGCTTGAAGGAGAACTTTGCCAAGGTGGTGCTTTTCTGTGGTCACGGCAGCGCGACCAAAAACAACCCTTACGCCTCCGGTCTGGATTGCGGTGCATGTGGAGGCCATGCGGGAGATGCCAATGCGCGACTCGCAGCAAGCTTGCTAAATCAAGCCGACGTGCGTGCCGAACTGAAATCACGCGGAATTGAGATTCCCAGTGACACGGTATTCATCGGCGGACTACACAATACCACGACTGACGAAGTGACCCTTTTTGAGACCGACACCGTTGAGGAGACTTTACTCGGAGAATTGAAAGCGTCCCTTGAAATGGCAGGAGGCATCACCGCGATTGAGCGTTCCGCTCTACTTGGCTCCGCCAAAGATAAGTCTGACATCATCTCGGCGGTCCGTTCCAGAAGTATGGATTGGTCTCAAGTCCGCCCCGAGTGGGGACTTGCGGGTAATGCCGCCTTCATTGTGGCTCCACGTGAATGGACGCGTTCTGCGAATCTCGGTAGTCGTGCCTTCTTGCATGAGTATAATGCGTCTTCCGACCCCGAAGCCGCAGTGCTTGAAGCGGTGATCGGCGGCCCACTGGTCGTGGGCAGTTGGATCAATCTACAATATTACGGTTCTGCTACGGATAACCAACATTTCGGTAGTGGTCATAAGGCGATTCACAATGTAGTTGGCGGTGTTGGGGTCGCACTGGGTAATGAAAATGACTTACGCCCCGGATTGCCGTTCCAATCGGTTCACGATGGCGAACAGCTCATCCATGAGCCGCTCCGGTTACACGCCTGCATCGCAACGGACACCGATGTGCTGGACGCTATTCTCTCACGCCAAGATCACGTCCGCCATCTCGTTGAAAACGGCTGGGTGCACCTCATCGCACTAGGCAAGGACGGCAAGCAATGGCTCCGCCGTATGCCGAACGGCGAGTGGCACGGCGCGGGGCAACAGACTGCCGCAGCCTAAGTTTTACAATCCAATTACAAAAGGTCCGACAATCGATGTCGGGCCTTTTTTGTGACTATTCTGTATGCGAATAGGTGCTTTAATCCGTTTTGCCGAGCTTGAAGCGGCCTGCGCCCATGAAGAAAAGGGCGATAAACTGGTAGGGTGCTCTTGCCAAGAGCATCGTTCGGCAATGGGGATCGAATACCGTAACTAATAGATGGGTGTGGGAGGTCGCTCGGCGAACGGTCGTCTTGGCAAGATGACCCACCTTTTACTTTTCTTAGCTTTTTGCTTTGCAGGCGGCTTGATGGGGCTAGCGTCAGCGCATGAAATTTACGCTCGAATCACCACTTGATATGCATTTGCACCTGCGCGAAGGCGCGATGCTGGAACGTGTGACGCCGCTGACGGCGGATCATTTTGCAGGTGCGATCATTATGCCGAATCTGGTGCCTCCGGTGGATAACCTAGAGCGTTTGCTGTGGTATCGTGATCAGATCAATGCAGCGAAGGGCGATGCAACGTTTGATCCGTTGATGATGCTGTTTTTTCGTAATTATTCACGCGAAGAGCTGGTAGCGGCGAAAGAGTATATCTTTGGCATTAAGCTCTATCCGGCCGGCGCGACGACCAACAGTGAGGCCGGAGTAAAAGAATTGAGTGCGGCGGAAGAAACTTTTGCCCTCATGGAGGAGCTTGGAATTCCGCTGATGATTCACGGTGAGACACACGGTTTCGTGATGGATCGCGAGAAGGAATTTTTGACGAGCTATGCGTATCTTGCCGAGAAATATCCAAAGCTGAAAATAACCATGGAGCATATCACCACTAAGGATGCGGTGGATCTACTCGATCAGTTTGAAAACCTGCATGCGACGGTGACACTGCATCACTTGATCATTACCTTGAATGATGTGGCTGGCGGTTTGTTAAATCCGCACTTGTTTTGTAAGCCGATTGCGAAGCGCCCTGAAGATCAAGAAGCTTTGTTGGCGACTGCGTTAAAGGCGCATCCGAAACTTATGTTTGGCAGTGATTCAGCTCCACACCCCGTGTCCAAGAAGGAATGCTGTGGTTGTGCGGCGGGACTATTTACCGCTCCCGTTTGTTTGCCGACACTGGTCGAGCTGTTTGAGGCGCACGGCGCCTTAGGTAATTTGCAGGCATTCGTCAGTGGCAATGCGCAGCAAATCCATGGCTTCACTCCGGCTAAGACTACCGTGACACTTGAGAAAACGGGCATGACTGTTCCCGAACGCTATGGAGATTTGGTGCCGTATCGTGCGGGTGAAACGATACCGTGGGCGGTGGTGAACGTCGAACATTGAACGTCGAACTTCCAATGGTGAATTATACCGATTTGAAAAAGGTATAAACCTAATAGAGCTGCAAACCGTGACCTTGGTTCTAGAGCATTTTGCGTTTAATCAGAGGAAAAAGG
>Ga0209653_1000167_pt1 | contig 57320 bp, 70 predicted proteins | sample SaaInl6LU_22_DNA_FD_184644 | JGI IMG/M metagenome (GOLD analysis project Ga0209653, IMG submission 184644) | Marine microbial communities from expanding oxygen minimum zones in the Saanich Inlet - ESP_116LU_22_DNA (SPAdes) (version 2) | ecosystem: Environmental > Aquatic > Marine > Intertidal... | reverse complement strand
TTTTCCGCATTATAATGGTTCAGCTGGTTGGGGTGTATTCAATTGGATATTGGCTGGTAATGATTTAATCAGTAAAGATGTATTAGATAAATCCCTAAATACTCATAATTTTGAAAAATCATCTGAACAGGTTTATAAACATATGGTAAAACAATACATATTTGATTCTAAACAACACTTCCCACATACTGAATTTATCAATTGGGCAAAAGATTTTTCAAAAAACTCAAAATAAATTTGGATAATTCAAATTAATTTCTTATATTTGTATTAACAAATGAGGAAAAAAACTTTTTTAAATAAAATTCAAAAAACATTTGGAATTGTTAAAAACTTTTCGTATATTTGTATAGATAAATGGAGATAGACCCTCTTAAAATCGGGTTTTTCGATATTTATATATGGTGTAGGATAGACACCTAAATAAAACCAATAAATAAATAAAACTTTAAAATTTAAAAATTATGGCACTTGATTTAAATGCAATCAGAGGTAGACTGAACAAACTACAAAACACTTCAAATCGTAAAGATAATTTGTGGAAACCAACACCTGGTAAACACCAAGTAAGAATTGTTCCTTACAAATTTTCTCCTGAAAATCCTTTCATTGAGTTATTCTTTCACTACAACATCAACAACAAAACGTATTTGTCTCCTTCTTCTTTTGGAAGACCAGACCCTATCGTTGAGTTTGCTGACAAGTTGAAGAGAATGGGTGATAAAGAAGATTGGAAAGCAGCTAAGAAGATGGAACCGAAATTAAGAACTTTTGTACCTGTAATCGTAAAAGGTGAGGAATCAGAAGGTGTAAGATTTTGGGGATTCGGAAAAACTGTTTACCAAGAATTGTTAGGATACATCGCAGACCCTGATTATGGTGATATTACAGATGTTGACAATGGTAGAGATATTACTATTGAGTATACATCTGCAGATGATGCAGGAACTTCATATCCTGTAACTACTGTTCGTGTAAAACCAAATCAGACTCCATTGTCTGCAGATGAAACTGCTAAACAAAACTTTGTAGAAAGTCAAACTAATATTACTGACATATATTCTGAATTAACTTATGATGAATTAAAATCAGTATTAGAAGGATGGTTAAATCCTACATCAGATGAAGGTGAAGGTAGTGTGAGTCAACAAACTCTATCAACCCCATCTACACCTAAAACTGAAACTGCTACTGCAACAGTACCAACATCTCAACCAACGGTTGAAGATAAGAAAAAATTGGATGATGTTGCATCTGCATTTGATGACTTGTTTAACGGATAATATATAATAAATGGCAAAAAAAGAAATTGATTTAGCATCAGTCCTAGCGTCTGAACTAAATAAAACAAACAAAGACCAGAAGGTTGCCTTCTTTTTAGGAGAAGATGATGCACCCACAAATGTGGATGGCTGGATATCAACCGGATGTGCAATGTTAGATGTTGCAATTTCGAATCGCCCATATGGTGGACTTCCTGTTGGAAGAATTACCGAAGTTACTGGTTTAGAACAAAGTGGAAAATCATTAGTATCTGCTCACCTCCTTGCTGAAACACAAAAGCAAGGTGGTGTCGCAGTTCTTATTGATACTGAAACTGCAGTAAGTAGAGAATTCTTAGAAGCAATTGGTGTAGATGTGGGAAAACTACTTTATGTATCTGCCGATTCGGTTGAACAAATTTTCGAATTTACTGAAACAATCATTGAAAAGGTTCGAGAAACCTCAAATGATAAATTAGTAACAATAGTAGTAGATTCAGTAGCAGCTGCATCAACAACAAACGAGTTGGCATCTGACTATAAGAAAGATGGATATGCAACTGACAAAGCTATTATTATCTCAAAAGCGATGAGAAAGATTACCAATATGATTGGTAGACAAAAAGTAACCTTAGTATTCACTAATCAATTAAGACAGAAGATGAATGCTATGTTTGGTGACCCTTGGACTACGAGTGGTGGTAAGGCCCTTGCGTTTCACGCATCGGTTAGACTCCGTTTGAAAAATATGGGACAAATCAAACAAAAGGTAAATGGTAAAGATAAGACCATTGGTATGAAAGTAAGATGTCAGGTTATTAAAAACCGAATGGGCCCACCATTAAGAGCAGCAGATTTTGAAATATTTTTTGACAGAGGAATCGATAATTATGGTTCTTGGTTAAGTGTAATGAAAGAATATAAGTTGTTAAAACAGGCAGGTGCATGGTATACTTATGTTGATACGGATACTGGCGAAGAAATTAAATTCCAATCTAAGGACTTTATAGATTTAATGGAAGATAGAGATGAAATAAAAGACCAAATTTATAAAAAGATTTGTGATGAAACTATCTTACAATATAAATCAGATTCAAAAGACATCGAGGCACACAAACTAGATACTGCAGGTGCAGAGATAGTTGATTAAATTAAATAAAAAGTTATGAGCAAATTAAAAGAAATGTTAAAAACATCTGCTTCGGCAGATAAGGCGAAAGCCCTTCTTACATTGGAGTTGTTAGAGAAGCATCCCGCAGGAATCGGAGACCATTCAACCAAAGATTTCTATGAGAACGCAGAATCAGCACTTCAAATGTTAGTTGATGCAGATGATAGATTAGAGACAATCGAAAAGTATTTTGGTGAATCTAATGATATTAACTACACAACTACAACTACATAATGAAAGGACTCTATAAAAATATTCTAAACGAGGTTGAATCTGAAAGAGAATCAAATCAATCTCGTGAAAGAAACAGTAGAGTCATGATAATAGATGGACTAAACACTTTCATCAGGTCATGGACAGTTAATCCTACAATGAATGAGGATGGTGACCATACTGGTGGAGTTGTTGGTTCTCTAAAATCTATTGGATATCAAATTAGAGAATTCAATCCAACTAGATGTATTGTGACATTTGATGGAAAGGGTGGTTCTAAATCTCGTAAAAAGGTATATGAAGGCTATAAGGCAGGGAGAGAGAATCGTAAGTTTAGAGTCAACCGACAATATATGGAGTTCTTAGATGAAGAAGAAGAACAATTATCCATGAGACAACAATTCGTTTGGCTAAATGATGTGTTAGATTACTTACCTGTACAGACAATGATTTATGATGGTATTGAGGCAGATGATACTATTGCGTATCTAACTAAACATACTCAACAAGATTTAGATGGTGAAGTTGTAATAGTTTCAACGGATAAAGATTTTCTTCAATTAGTTTCAGATAAAGTTAGTGTTTTTTCTCCTACTAAAAAGAAAATGTACAATAGACAAGTTGTATTTGATGAGTTTGGTATATGGCCTGAAAATCTTCTATTATATAGAACATTAGATGGTGATAAATCAGATAACATACCAGGTATTCGAGGATGTGGTGTTAAAACCGTTTTAAAGAGGTTTCCTGAACTTTCTGAAGATAGACTTATAACTCATGAAGAGTTCTTTAAAATGTGCGAGGAGAAACAAGGTAAAATCAAATTATATGATGATATCTTAAAAGCAAAAGACCAACTTCTTATGAATAAGAGGTTAATGGAATTGGATGAACCTCATATCCCAACTAATCAAAAGTTAAAAATTTTAGAAAGATTCAATGTAGATGATATCCAATTTAATAAATTAGATTTTCTAAAAGTTGGACAGAAATATAAGATTCTTCAAAATTGGAGAGACATTAATGATTGGTTACATTCAACTTTTCATAATATTATTACAAAATAAATTTTTTTAATCCAAATATTTTTCGTATATTTGGAATCAAATAGGTTATAGATGCAAAATACAGATACACTTTCTAAATACGGACAATCTTTTCAAACCAAAGTAATATCAACTTTGATTGCAGATTCTCGTATATTGGATACCCTTAGTGAAATTATACATCCTAAATTTTTTGAGGCAGAATCTAATAAGTGGATTGTTGATGAAGTAATTAATTACTATGATGAATTTAAGAAACCACCAACTTTAGATGTATTCAAATCAGAAATATCTAAATTAGAAGATAGGGGTTTTCAAAAAAACATAATAGAACAACTAAAATCTGTATTTACTAAAGTTGGTGATTCTGACTTAGATTATGTAAAGAAAGAATTTTCAAACTTTTGTATTAATCAAAATCTTAAAGAAGCAATTGTACAATCTGTTGATTTACTAAAAGCTGGTTCTTATGATAGAATCAAAGATTTGGTAGATAAAGCAATGAAGGTAGGAGTTGATTCTGATTTGGGACATGATTATCTATTAGATTTCGAAGAAAGAACAACTGAAATTAATAGAAATTCAGTTCCAACTGGCTGGGATTGTATTAACGAAGTTATGGATGGTGGTTTAGGTCCTGGTGAATTGGGTGTTGCAGTTGCTCCATCTGGTGTTGGAAAGACTTGGGTATTATGTGCACTTGGTGCTGCCGCAGTTAAGGCAGGTCTTAATGTTGTACATTATTCTTTAGAACTTTCTGAACATTATGTTGGGCAGAGATATGATACTGTTTTTACTCAAATTCCATCATCTGATGTGAAGGAAAAGAAAGAAACTGTATTAGAAAAGATATCGAGATTAAAAGGTAAACTTTTAATTAAGTATTATCCACCGAAGGGTGTATCTCCCAAGAAGATAGAGGCACATATTGAGAAGATGACTGCAGCAGGTAATAAACCTGATTTAATCATAGTTGATTATGCTGATTTGTTACTTTCTCACACTAATAAATCAGATTCAACGTATGGTGAACAAGGTGGTGTTTATATTGAACTAAGAGGTATTAGTGGTGAGTTAGGAATTCCAATTTGGACAGCATCACAAACTAATCGTTCAGCTATTGATTCTGAAGTTATTGAAGCAGATAAGATTGCAGATTCTTATGCTAAAGTTATGAATGCTGATTTCATTATGAGTATCAGTAGAAAATCTAAAGATAAGTTAAATAATACTGCTAGATTTCATATTATGAAAAATAGATTTGGACCCGATGGAATTACATTTCCATCTAAGATGGATACAAATACAGGTTTTATTGAAGTGTACGATGGTAATTCTTCCGATGGGATTATTACACAAAAGGAATCCGCTGATGGAGGGCAGATGGAAAAAAAGTTACTCCATAAAAAATATGTAGAGAATTTCGGTTAATACTATCAAAATTAGTAAACTCTATAAAAAATATTTTAACAGTCAACTGAAAAGTTGTTGAAAAAATATCAAAAACAAAAAACTATTAAAATATAGAAAGAAAATTATTTTTTTTCCGATATATACAATAGTTATACACACCGAACAACGAATAACCTGCGTTCGGTTTTTTAATTTAATTAATTTATAAAATAAAGATTATGGCAAATTCACAAGAAATTTTCGAAGAAATTACTGAACTATTCTCTCAATTCGATGAGAATCACAACTCAACTACTAAAAGTGGTAAATCAAGAGCAAGAAAAGCTATTGGTGAAATCAAAAAGTTGGTAACTGATTATAGAAAAGCTTCAGTAGAAGAAAATAAGTAGTTAGATAATGGAAGTTATTGAATATCTCAAAAATCATATTAGAACCGATTTGAAACCTTCACCGATTCATGGTATTGGTACATTCGCTCTAAGAGATATAGAAATTGGAGAACCTGTTTTTTATTTATGGCCAAACGAAAGTAGAGTTTATACTATATCGTTGGATGAATACAATGAGTTACCAGACTATGTTCAGATGATGATTAAAAAGGGATATGAAAATAAGGCTGAGTATCCAGTTATATGGTTTAGATTATTCAAAGACTGTTACTGGAACTTAGCAAATCCATTGGCTTACACCAATACTGGTGAAGAAAATGCAAACTTTAATACTCATAAAAGAGTAGCAATTAAAAAAATTAAAAAAGGAGAAGAACTTTTAGGAACTTATAAGTTAGAAAATACATTAATATGACATTTGATAAATTAATAGATAACATCACCCAATGGGCTGATGATAAGGGAATACTTGTTTCTGATAATATACCACAACAAACCATGAAAGTTATGGAAGAGTTGGGTGAAACTGCAGGAGCAATTTTAAAACAAAAAAAGACAGAAGCTGTTATAGATGGAATTGGAGACATCCTAGTTACAGTTATAATTTTAAGTAAACAATTAGGTTTAGACCCTACCGAATGTTTGGAATCGGCTTGGAATGAAATCAAAGATAGAAAGGGTAAAACAATAGACGGTACATTTATTAAAGAAGAAGAACTATGAGCAACTTTGTAGATACAACAGAAGAAAACACAAGATTCGTAATTAAGAGAAATGGTGAAAAGGTTTCATTTGAATTAAGTAAAATGAAAAGTGCAATTACCAAAGCTATGAAAAGCATCGATAAGGTAGATGAAGAAATGGTTGAGAAGATTGCAAATAGTAGTGAAATATCTATTTATAGAAATCCAAATCATATCCCTCATGTAGATGAGATTCACGATATAGTGGAAAACAAACTGATGGATAGTGGTTTAAATGATGTAGCAAAAGAATACATCATATATCGTTCAAAAAATAAACCAGATATCTTTAAGAAAAGAGTAAACCTTAAACCTTACGAATATCCTCAGTTAGTAGAATATGTTGATGCTATCAGACACTCATATTGGGTTCATACTGAATTTAACTTTATTTCAGATGTACAAGATTTCAAAGTACATTTAAGTGATAAAGAAAGAACTTCGGTTACAAGAGCTATGTTGGCAATTTCACAAATTGAAATAGCTGTTAAATCATTTTGGGGAGATATCTACAAAAAAATGCCAAAGCCTGAGATTGGAGCAGTTGGTGCAACTTTCGCTGAATCGGAAGTTAGACATGCTGATGCATATTCTAATCTAATTCAAGTATTAGGATTAAACTCAGAGTTTGAAAATCTTTTACAAGTACCAGGTATCAGAAAAAGAATTAAATATTTAGATAAAACAATGAATGCTAGTAGGTCAATTGAAAACAAAGATTACTTTGAATCAGTTGTTCTATTTTCAATGTTTATCGAAAATGTATCGTTGTTCTCACAATTTTTAGTTATTATGTCTTTCAACAAATACAAAAATGTATTGAAAGGTACTAGTAATGCAGTTGAGGCAACATCAAAAGAAGAAAAGATTCATGCAGAATTTGGATTTGATTTAGTAAATACAATCAAACAAGAAAATCCAACTTGGTGGACTGATGAATTAAAAGAAGATTTAGTTGATGCAACTTTAGATGCTTACGATGCAGAAGCAGATATAGTTGAATGGATTTTTGAAGAAGGTGATTTAGATTTCCTTACTAAAGAACAAACTTTAGAATTCATCAAACACAGATTCAATGAATCATTGAATGCTATTGGAATCGATAGTGTATTTGGTGTAGATGAAAAGATATTAGAAACTACTGAGTGGTTTGATGATGAAATTCTAACTACAAAACACACCGATTTCTTTAATAAAAGAAGTATAAATTATAGTAAAAAACAAAAGTCAATCACCGAAGATGACTTATTTTAAAACACAGTTACAAATAAAATTATGAACGATAGACAACCATTTGATTGGATTAACGAAGAATCCATAACCTTCCTCAGAAGAGGATACCTAAGTGAAGGTGAAGAACCATTAGATAGAATTAGAATAATTGCAAATCATGCAGAACACCTATTAGGAATCGAAGGGTTTGCTGATAAGTTTTATGGATATATGAGTAAAGGATGGTATTCTTTATCATCACCAGTATGGGCAAACTTTGGTAAACAAAGAGGATTACCTGTAAGTTGCTTTGGTTCAAATGTTGCTGATAATATCGAATCTATTTTATTTACACAAGCTGAAGTTGGTGAAATGAGTAAAATGGGAGGTGGTACTTCTGGTTACTTTGGAAACCTAAGAGGTAGAGGAGCACCAATTACTGATAATGGTAAAGCACCTGGTGCTGTTCACTTTATGAACTTATTCCAAAGTGTTGTTGATAATATTTCACAAGGTTCAACTCGAAGAGGTAGATTCTCACCTTACTTACCAATAGAACATCCAGATATTATGGAGTTCTTGGAAATTGGAACTGAGGGAGCTACAATCCAAGACTTAACTCATGCCGTAACTGTAACTGATGAGTTTATGGAATCTATGATTGCTGGTGATAAAAAGAAAAGAGCTGCTTGGGCAAAAGTAATTCAAAGAAGAGGAGAAATAGGATATCCTTATATTATGTTCCATGATACTATGAACAAAAACACTGTTGATGTTTATAAAGATAAGGGAGCAAAAATCTATAATTCAAATCTATGTTCAGAAATTGCACTACATAACTCAGAAGAAGAATCATTTGTATGTGTACTTTCTTCAATGAACGTACTACATTATGATGAGTGGAAAGATACTGATGCAGTAGAAACTCTAACTTATTTCTTAGATGCAGTTGTAACTGAATTTTGTACTAAAATAGAAGCATATAGAGATAATGGTACTATTGAAGGTAAACGTGCATTTATGTACATGGAAAAGGCTTACAACTTCGCTAAGAGACAAAGAGCATTAGGTTTAGGTGTTTTAGGATGGCATTCACTTTTACAATCTAAAGGATTGGCATTCGATACCAAAGATAGTGCAAAATTAAATGTTGAAGTATTTAAATCTATTAAAGATAAATCATATAAAGCATCCGAAGAGATGGCACAAAAATATGGTGAACCTGAATACTTAGTTGGATATGGTAGAAGAAACGTTACTCTTAATGCAGTAGCACCAACAACTTCATCAGCATTTATATTAGGACAAGTTTCACAATCAATAGAACCAATCTGGTCAAATTGTTATGTGAAGGATGTAGCTAAAATGAAAGTAACTATTATGAACCCAATCCTTAAAAAATTACTTATTGAATTAGGTAAAGATACTAAGGCAACTTGGAATAGTATTAAAAAGGCAGATGGGTCAGTACAACATTTGGAATTCTTAACTGATGAACAAAAAGATGTATTTAGAACATTTGCAGAAATTAATCAATCATCTATTATTAATCAAGCAGCAATCAGACAAGATTTCATTGACCAATCACAATCATTGAATATAATGGTTTCACCTGATATGCCAACTAAGACTATTAATAAATTATTGATTGATGCATGGAAGTTAGGAGTAAAAACTCTATACTACCAACACTCAATGAACTCAGCACAAGCATTTGCTAGAAAAAAGATGAGTATTGATGATATGAGTTGTGCAGCTTGTGAAGGATAATAAATTAAAAATTAAACAATAAAGTTATGATAGAAATTAAAAAATTTGAAGCAGATTGGTGTGGCCCTTGTAGGATGCTAAAACCAACTTTTAAAAAATTAGAAGAATCATTTGGAAATTCGGTAAAATTTTCGTATATTAACGTAGATGAACACCAAGAAGAGTCAGCCAAGTATAATGTTCGTTCAATTCCAGTAGTGGTAATTGAAAAGAATGGAACGGAAGTTCAAAGATTACAAGGTGCTCAATCGGAGTTAGCATACAACAACGCTATAAACGATATTTTATAAAGAATGCCAATAAGAAGAGGACAGACACATCCATCAGCAAAATTATCTGATGAACAAGTTTTACAAATAAGAAGGTTATGGAAAATGGGACATAGAAATGTTCGAGTTATTGCTCGTAACAACAAATGTTCATCTGCAAACATACTACGGATTGTAAAAAATCAAACATGGGCACATTTGAATGAGTTTTGGTCTGGTAGTTTATAAAAATAATTAATATGACTGAGGAGAGAGAAATTGAAGAAATACTAATGGAATCTCACTCGTATGGTTTACGGGTTGAAGTTATGGATGAGGCGTCTAAGATTATGGGAAGTGTTCCAAAAATTAGAAGAGTTGATGCATATCATAAAGCATTCAATAGTATTATTAAACAATAGTAAATTTTTTACTAAATAAAGGTTACAAATGGAATTAAATAAAATCTACAATGAAGATTGTATAGAGACTCTGTCTAAAATGCAGAACGAGTCCGTTGACCTCATTGTCACATCTCCTCCTTATAATAAAAATCATTGGATTAAGAATAAGAATAAAACAAAGGGTAGTTTTATCAGAAAAATCGAATATTCTACATACGATGATAATTTACCACAAGAAGAATACATAGATTGGCAAAAAAAGATAATTTCTGAATGTCAACGAGTTCTAAAACCAAATGGTTCTATATTTTATAATCATATAGATATAATGTCTAATCATCTTACAATACACCCTAGTTTTGTATATGATTTTCCACTTAAACAAATAATTGTTTGGGATAAATGTGGAACTCCTAAAATAGATAAAACTTATTTCTTACCTTTTACTGAATGGATATTTTGGATTAAGAAGAACAAAGAATCAGTTCCTTATTTTGACCGAAACAATGCTCTTTTCAAAAAGAACATTTGGTCAATACCAAGAAGTCAAGAACCAAACCACCCTGCACCCTTTTCGGAAAAGATGGTAGAAAATGTAATTTTATCTTGCAGTAAAGAAGGTGACTTAGTTTATGACCCTTTTATGGGCAGTGGTACAACTTATAGAGTTGGTAGAAAACATAATAGAAATGTAATAGGAAGTGAGATTAGTGAAGAATATACTAAACTTGCTGAAAGTAAAGTAACAAACCACACATTCTTTTAATGGAGTTAAATGTAATTTATAACGAAGATTGTTTAGATACAATGAAACGAATGGATGATAATTCTATTGACTTAATAGTAACTTCTCCGCCCTATGCAGATAGAAGAAAGTCAACTTATGGTGGTATTCATCCAGATGAGTACTCTAAGTGGTTTTTAGGTATCTCTAGTGAACTAAAAAGAGTTCTGAGTCCAAGTGGTTCATTCATACTAAACATAAAGGAGAACGTAGTAGATGGTGAAAGACATACCTATGTATTGGAACTTATAATTGAACTCAGAAAACAAGGTTGGTTATGGACAGAAGAATATATGTGGCACAAAAAAAATTCATTTCCTGGTTATTGGCCAAATCGGTTAAGAGATGGATGGGAGAGATTACTACATTTTACCAAAGAGAAAAAATTTAATATGTACCAAGACCAAGTTAAAATTCCTATTGGTAGTTGGGCAAAAACAAGACTTGAAAATCCAACTAAATACGACCAAGAGAGACAAGAATCATCTGTTGGTAGTGGGTTTGGTGTTAAACGAGCAAATTGGGTAGATAAAGACTTAGTTTTACCTAATAATGTTCTTCACATGGCATCCGAGGCAGGAAATAAATCACATTCAGCTGTATTTCCAGAAAAGTTACCAGAATTTTTCATCAATTTATTTACTGAATCCAACGATGTAGTATATGACCCATTTATGGGAAGTGGTACTACTGCAAAAGTTGCATCACAAATGAATAGAAATTTCATTGGAAGTGAAATATCAGAGGAATACTATGAAGTATCTAAAAAAAGAATAAGTCATAACGAAAATGTAAAGAAGTTTTTTAAATGGAAGTAAATAAATTATATAATGGAGATATATTAGATATGTTTTCAAAAACACCAGATAATTTCATTGACCTTATTGTAACATCCCCTCCATACAATGTTGGTATTAATTATTCTGATTGGGATGACACGATGTCATATGACGGTTTTTTTCAATGGGTAGAAACTTGGTTAAAAGAGTGTTATAGAACACTTAAACCAGATGGTAGAATAGCAATTAACATTCCATATGAAACAAACTTCCAAGAAAGAGGTGGTAGAGTCTTTTTTACTGCCGATTTTTATGCAGTAATGAAAAAGGTTGGATTTAATTTCTTTGGTATGGTTGATTTAAATGAACCTGCATCTAATAGGTCTAAATCTACTGCTTGGGGTAGTTGGATGTCTGCATCTGGTCCTCATGTATGTAATGTAAAAGAATGTGTTCTTCTAGGATATAAGGAATCTCATATAAAATTAAACAAAGGCGAATCTCAATGGGAATATGAGGAAAAAGAAGTTGATGGCAAATCTAAAAAGATTTATTCACAGGAAGATAAAGATGAGTTTTATGAATTGGTATTTGCAGAATGGAAATATTTCAATGATTCAAGACCATTAACTACGGCAACTTTTTCGGAAGATATACCAAGTAAAGCAATTAAAATATTCACATATAAAGATGATGTGGTGTTGGATTGTTTTATGGGAAGTGGGACAACTGCTCTATCTGCAAAAAAATTAGGTAGAAATTACATAGGATTTGAAATTTCAGAGGAATACCACAAAATTTCAGAAAAACGAATAGAGGACTATGATAGATTAGTGAGGATTGAAAAAAAATCAAAAGAATTCTTTGATTATTAAAAAATAATTCGTATATTTGTAATAATATAAAAACAATCAAGTTTAACTTTTAAATTCAAACGTTATTTACCAGAACGCATACTACCAACGACAAAAGAACCTAGTCCACATTTGGGATGATAAAAAAGGTTACTTCAACTTTCCATATACACGTTATGCATATGAGAAAGCAGATAGAGGTGAATTTACAACACTTTATGGAGATAAGGTAACAAAGATATATAAATTCCACAAAGATGACCCAGGTTTGTTTGAATCCGATGTAGCAGAAACTACAAGAGTTTTGGTTGATACTTATACTGAATCTGATTTACCATCAGAGGGTCACGTTACACTTACTTATGATATTGAGTGTGAAATGGAAAGTGGTCTACCAAATCCAGAAGAGGCAACTAACGAATTAACTTCAATTGCACTTCATGATTCTGCAACTAATCAATATTGGGTATTGGTAATGGATAAAGCAGGTGACTTAATAGAAAAAAAGACTGATAAGTGTATAGTAATACCTTTTAGAACCGAAGAGGAAATGTTACTTAAATATTTGGAGTTATATGAGATGATAAATCCAACAATTGTTACAGGTTGGAACATTGACTACTTTGATACACCGATGTTATATAATAGAATCAAACGATTACTAGGAGAGAAAACTGCAAATAGATTATCACCAATTGGTGAGTGCTTTTGGTCTCCATATCGTAAAAGATTTTTTATGGCAGGTGTATCTTATTTAGATTACATATCACTTTATAAAAACTTTACATATACTCAACTTGCATCTTATAGATTGGATTCAGTTGCCCAAAAAGAACTAAATAGAAAGAAAATTGAATATGATGGAAACTTAGATATTCTTTTTAAAGAAGATATTGAAAAGTTTATTGAGTATAACTTAGTGGATGTCGAGTTAGTAGTTGAGTTTGACAAAAAACTACAATTCATTGATACTGCACGAGGTATCTGTCATGCAGGTCACGTTCCATATGAAGATTTTGTATATTCATCAAAATATCTAGAAGGTGCACTTTTGACTTATTTAAAAAGAAGAAATATCGTGGCTCCAAACAAACCTGCAGATAGACAAGAGATGATGGAAGCTCTAAAAGAAGAAGGTGGGGGTAAGTTTATAGGTGCATATGTTAAGGCGCCAATTGTTGGAAAATATGAATGGATTTATGATTTGGATTTAACATCTCTATATCCATCCATTATTATGACTATAAACATTTCACCAGAAACAAAAGTTGGTAAAATTGAAAATTGGGATGCTCAAGAGTTCGTTAAAGATAAAAGAGAAACTTGGGAAATCAATGGAGATACTATCACACAGGAAAATTTAAAAATATTTTTTGAAAAAAGTAAATTTTCTGTTGCATCAAATGGTGTATTATATCGTACTGATAAAGTTGGTTTAATACCTGATGTATTAGACTTATGGTTTTCTCAGAGGGTTGAGTTTAAAAATCAAATGAAGAAATATGGGAAAGAGGGAGATAAAGCAAAATACGAATGGTATAAAAACCGTCAGTTGGTTCAGAAGATTTTACTTAACTCTTTATATGGTGTGCTTGGTCTTCCTGCCTTTCGGTTCTATGATATTGATAACGCTGCCGCTGTTACCACAACAGGACAGACAGTTATTAAATCAACTGCTGATATGGCTAACATCAAGTACAACAAGGAGCTTGGTACTCCTGATGCTGACTCTAATATATACATTGATACTGATTCGGTATTTTTCTCTGCAGTTCCTCTAATGGATAAAAGATTTCCTAATTGGAAAAACGAAGAACAAGTTGTAATTGCTGGTTATGTAGATGATATTGCAGGTGAAATGCAAGATTACCTTAATGACTTCTATGATATTCTTTCGGAAAAGGTGTTTAATGTAGATAAAGATAAACATAGATTTGAAATTAAAAAAGAATACGTTTCAAAAGCAGGTATTTGGATTGCAAAGAAAAGATATGCACAATGGATTATTATGAACAATGGTGTACCTTGTGATGAATTGGATGTAAAGGGATTAGATGTAGTTAGGTCATCATACCCAGCAGCATTTAGAGAGTTTATGAGTAATGTACTTATTGAGATATTAAAAGGTGATACCGAGGAAGAGTTAACCGATAGAATACACGACTTTAAAAATAGTTTATCAACAATGCCAGTCATTAACATTGCAAAAGCAGGTGGTGTAAAGAATTTGTCAAAATACAAACCAAAGAAAAAAGACCAAACTGCAATGTTTCAGTTTATGAAAGGAACTCCTGCTCATGTCAAGGCTGCACTTACATATAATGAAATGATAAAATATCATAAACTACAAAATCAATATGAACCATTAAAAGGTGGTGATAAAATAAAATGGGTATATCTAAAACAAAACCCATATGGTTTGGGTGCAATTGGGTTCAATGGATATAATGACCCTCCTCAAATTATGGAATTAATCAATACCTATATTGATTATGATAAAATCTTCGAAAGAGAACTTTTAGGTAAACTAGAAGACTTCTACGGAGCACTCGGTTGGGGTGAAGTTTTATCCTCAACAAAAACTGCTGAAAAGTTTTTCTCTTTTTAGTTGGATAATTAAAAATAAATTCGTATATTAGTAAACATTAAAATAAATATTAAAAGTAAATTATGGAAAAATCAAAATTTAATGGATTCGTTAGTAGATATAACCTCGGTGGTGAGGTAGAATCAGTAATGATTAAATCCGAAAAAACAAATATGTCAGTAAGAATGATTTCTGATGACAAAACACTACTAGGAGATGTAACTGTAAATGATACTGATTTTCCTGATGGAGAGTTTGGAATCTACACTACATCACAGCTAAAGGGATTATTGGGTGTATTGGATAATACAATCAAAGTAGAAGAAGTAACTGGTGCATTAAAATTCTCAGACAATGGAACAAAAATGCAATATATGTTAGCTGCACCATCTGTTATACCGGCAGTACCTGACTTAAAAGCACTTCCTCCATTTAATGTAGATATTACACTAGATAACGAGTTTGTAAACAAATTCATTAAATCTAAGGGTGCACTAACTGATGCTGATACATTTACATTTGAATGTAAAGGTGGTAAGGGAGAAATTATACTAGGATATTCTTCAATTAACTCAAATAGAATTTCTATCTCAGTTGATTGTACTTGTGAAGGTGATGTAAGTCCAATTGCATTTTCTGGTAAATACTTAAAAGAAATTCTTACTGCAAATAGAGGTTCGTCTACTTCATCACTAAAAATTTCTTCTGATGGTTTAGCACATCTAAACTTTGTTGAAGGAGATTATGTATCAAATTATTATTTGGTCGAAATTAAGTAATATGGTAAAAGAATATTCAGCAGAACAATTACAGGTCAATTACGACAAGTTCATAACTTTTATAAACAAGGTATTTAGTGGAGATAGGTTAGAAAAACTACTTCATATGTACTCGGAAACTGAATTAGGTACTGAACTTGCAATTGCCCCTGCAAGTGGTAAATTACATTTCCATTCTGCATACGTTGGTGGTTATATAGACCATGTTATGAATGTTTGTAAAAACTCATTTAGTGTTAAAAAACTATTTGCAGACCAAGGTGGTTTAGTTAATTTCACTGATGAGGAATTATTCTTTGCAGCATTACATCACGATTTGGGTAAATTGGGTGATGGTGAAAATCCACATTATATTCCAGAGGAATCAGACTGGCATAGAAAAAACCAAAATTCTATATTCAAGTTAAATCCAGATATATACTATATGGATGTAACTGATAGAGCACTTTGGTTACTTAATCAATATGGTATTAAGTACTCACAAAACGAAATGTTGGCTATAAAAATGGCAGATGGTTTATATAATGAGGCAACTAAAAAGTACTTCATAAACTACAGCCAAGGTGGTGAATTAAAAACAGAATTACCTTACATTATTCATTGGGCAGACCATATGAGTTGTAGAGTTGAATCTGGTGAATATAAAACTTGGTCAGATAATTATAAATCAAAATAAGTATGAAGGTACATACAAGTAATAAAAAATCAGTAGAAGATATATTAAATAATACTGTTATCAAGGGCCCTTTTTGGGATTATACATTAAAATATGAATTGGACAATACCTATCTTAATTTTAATGACTTAATTGATGATGATTATTTTAATATGCCTGAGTTTAAGTGGTCTGATTGGTTACTTGAAAAGTATGTATTTGATGTTAAATTAAATAATCAAGAAGAACGAGATGTCTTTTTTAAGGCATTTGACCGTAAACCCACTATATTAAGTTATATTCATCATGAGTTGGATGACCATCCATTAAAAGAATATGAGTATGAATTTACTCATAAAATACAACCTAAATATCCAATTTATGTGATTACAAAGGGTAGGTGGGAAAAAACTCTAACCATTGATACGTTAGAGGAAATGGATATTGACTTTAATATTTGTGTAGAGCCTTCGGAGTATGATAATTATATATCAAATCCAAAGATAGACAAAAATAAAGTTATTAAATTACCAGAAAACTTTTCTGAAAGAAAGCAAGGTGGTATTCCTGTTAGAAATTTTGTTTGGCAACACTCTATTGATAATGGACATAAAAAACATTGGATTATAGATGATAATATTGATGGATTTTTCCGTTGGAATGAAAATATACAAAAGAGAGTAAACGATGGTGTTGTATTTAGAGTTATGGAGGATTATAGTGATATGTTTAAAAATCTTGGATTAGTCTCATGTCAGTATGCATCATTTGTACCAGGTATTGATAATGGTAGAGGTGCTGTAATTAGAAACACACGAACTTACTCTTGTATATTAATTAACACGGAATTACTTGATACACGATTAGACGAGAGGTGGAGAGGTACATATAATGAAGACACCGATTTAACTCTCAGAGTTCTATCTACTGGTGATTTGTGCACTGCAAACTTCAACTCACTATTATCTGGTAAACAAACAACAGGTACAATGAAGGGTGGTAATACCACTACTATTTATGAATTTGGTGAAGATAAAGAAGAAAATACGAAGTTTACTGGTTTACAAAAAAAGTTCGATGAGTTAAAAGAAAATTGGGGTGATATTATAAAGTTTACTAATAAGAAGCATAAAGATGGTAGACCACATCATCATATTTCTTATACTAAATTATTTAAACAACCTCTTATCTTAAAGGATGGTATTAAACGAGAACCAAAAGTGAACAATTATAATATGAAATTAGTTAAACAAAAATAAAATGGGATTTTTCGAACAAACAAATAATGAACAAGTAGATAATTCTTTGTGGGTTGAGTCTTATAGACCAACTACATTAGAAAACTATGTAGGTAATGAGCACCTTAAAGAAAAAGTAAGTGGTTATTTAGAAAATGGTGATATCCCACATTTACTTTTATATGGTAGAGCAGGAACGGGTAAAACTACTCTTGCCAAACTAATTGTAAAATCAGTCGATTGTGATTATATGATAATTAATGCATCTGATGAAAATAATGTAGAAACTGTAAGAAATAAAGTAAAGGGTTTTGCTTCTTCAATGGGATTCAAAAAATATAAAATTGTTATATTAGATGAGTTTGATTATATGTCACAGAATGCACAAGCCATATTAAGAAACTTGATGGAAACATTTTCACAGCATTGTAGATTTATATTAACTTGTAACTATGTAGAAAAAGTAATAGAACCAATTCAGAGTAGATGTCAAACTTTTCAAATCATACCTCCGGCTAAGAAAGATGTTGCAATACAAATTTCAAAAATTTTAGGTAGTGAAAATGTAACATATCAACCAAAAGATTTAGTTCCAATTATTGATGCAGGTTATCCTGATATTCGTAAAATTATCAATACTTGTCAATTAAATTCAATTAAGGGTGAATTAAAAGTAGATACAAAAAACCTGTTAGAGAATGATTATAAAATGAAAGTTTTAGATATTCTAAAATCGTCAGACGATAAGAGAAATAAATATTCTAAAGTAAGACAAGCTATTATCGATAGCAGGTCAAATGATTTTTCCGAACTATTTACTTTACTTTATGAAAAGGTAGATGAATATGCACCTAATAATACTGCTAATGTAATAATCACATTATCAGATGGACAAAACAAACACTTCAATGCAATTGATAAAGAAATACCAACTGCAGCAACATTAATCGAAATATTAAATTTAATTTAAGATGGCAAAAATAGTAGGAATAGGTGGTAACAAACCACAAAAAGCATCAGACCAACCAACACAAGGTAATGGCCCTAAAATTGATTTAGGTAAATCAAATCCTGTAATTTGTTCACATTGTGGATATGATGTATTCATTGATGGTTCTAAATTTAGAAAGATTTCTAAGTTAGTAGCAGGAACTGCTCAAGATGTAGTAGTACCAATTGAAGTTTTACTTTGTGGGAATTGTGGTGAGATATGTGAAGAGTTGCTATCACCACAACTTGCAGTATTAGAAGAATTAGATAGAAAAAAACAAGAAGATAAGGATAATGGCTAAAGGATTATTTGACCATATTAAGCAAATAACAAATGTACAAGACCCAAATTATTGGGATAAACTAGAACCAGAAGACAAGAAAACATTTTCTAATTATATGGTACTTCGTTTTCTCTCAATGAAATATGAGTGGATTGAGACTATTGCAGCAGTACAACCATATCTTCAAGAAGCTCCACCTAAAGCAATGTATCTTGCCCTAATTGATTTACTTCCAAAAGGTAGACACTTTATGAAGTACATGAAACCAAAGGGTGCTGATAAATATGAGGGTTGGTTAGTTGAGTTAGTTGCAAAACACTATGAAACATCAAAGTTACAGGCAGAAGATTATCTAAAAATATTATATTCAACTAGAACTGGTAAAGAAAAGATAAAACAATTATCAGAGGATTATGGTACTGACCCTAAGATAATAAAAAAATTAAAATTGAAAATATAATTGAAGAAAAGTTTGGTAATCCCAAACTTTTTTCGTATATTTGTATAACAAATAAAGATATTTATGGCAAGAGTAAGTTTTTCGCAATATTCAACATATTCATCATGTCCTCGTTCTTATAAACTGAGGTACATTGATAGGTTAGGACAATCATCGGCAAACATATATACTATTTTCGGAACTGCTATTCACGAGACAATACAACATTTCCTTTCGGTAATGTATGGGGTTTCTAAGAAACAAGCAATGGAAATAGATACAGACTCTCTATTATTAGAGTGGATGAGAAAGGAATACATCAAAGAGAATGATAAATTAACTGAGGGTACTATTTGTACTCAATTAGAGTTGGAAGAGTTCTATGGTGATGGTAGAAGAATATTAGAGTGGTTTAAGAATAAATTAGAAAAGTTCTATACAAAGAGTGGATTTGAATTAGTAGGAATTGAAATTCCATTAAATGCAAAAATAAAAGAAGGTGTAAGTTTCATAGGTTTTGTCGATGTGGTAATGAGAGATTTATCCGATAACTCGATTATCATTATAGATTTAAAAACATCTACAATGGGTTGGAACAAATACCAAAAGGCAGATAAGTACAAGAATGCACAAATCGTTATATACAAAAAGTATTATTCAGAATTATTCAATATACCTTTAGACAAGATTAAAGTGGAATATCAGATTATGAGAAGAAAACTTTATGAAGATGCTCCATTCCCAATTCCTCGTATTTCAAGACACGTTCCTGCAAATGGTAAACCAACAGTCAATAGAGTGTATGGTGAGTTTATGAATTTTGTAAACGAGGTATTTGATGATGAAGGTAAGTTTAGAGATTTACCATATCCAAAAGTACCAGGTGACCGCAAGAAAAATTGTAAGTTTTGTGAGTTTCTAAGTAGAGGTCTTTGTGATGGTAAGGCTTAACGGAAAATAAATATCTATATACTTATATATATAAATACTAACAATATATACTATGAGTGTAGAAACTAAACTAACAACTGTAAAAATCATAAAAGGTGTTTATTCAAATTTCAAAAGAGTATCATTCGAATCGGATGTAACACTTCAAAAATTGGTAAACAGAACAGTTGAACGATATGTAAGCGATGATGGATTTAGAAAAGAAATGAATGAATATTCAAACCTTCAAATTTCAGGTTCGCAATTTTAAAAGAAAAAGTTATTTTAATAAGTTATGAGTAAAAAAAAGATTCTTCTCCTTTCAGATGATATGAGGATGAGTAGTGGTATCGCCACTATGAGTAAAGCATTAGTAATGGGTACTCTTAATGAGTACGATTGGTTTCAAGTAGGTGCAGCAATTAAACACCCAGATAAAGGTAAAGTTTTAGATTTATCGGTTGATATGCAGAAAAGAACTGGTGTAGAAGATGCATCGGTTAAAATCTTACCTTGGAATGGTTATGGTAACGCTGATTTGTTAAGACAAATTATGAATTCCGAAAAACCTGATGCTATCCTTCATTTTACTGACCCACGTTATTGGACTTGGTTATATGATATGGAACACGAAATCAGAGAAACCTGTCCAATTCTTTATTATACAATATGGGATGATTTACCAGACCCATTATATAATAGAAATTATTACGAAAGTTGTGATTGGTTAGGTGCTATTTCAAGACAAACATATGGAATAGTAAGTAGGTTAACTTCTTTAACCGATAAACCAACATACAAACCACATTCAGATTGGCAAGTTTCATATGTACCACATGGTATAAATGAAAACGAATATAAACCAACTGATGTACCCTCTGATTTTAGAAATAAGATATTAGCTGGTAAAGAGTATGATTTTATATTCTTTTGGTCTAATAGAAATATCAGAAGAAAACAACCATCTGATGTTATTATGGCATTTAAGGAGTTTTGTGATAAAATTGGTAAAGATAAGGCTTCTAAGGCTGTACTATTAATGCACACAACACCATCAGACCAAAATGGTACTGATTTACCAAAAGTTGCTGAAACTCTTGCACCTGATTGTAATGTAGTATTCTCAACTGCTAAATTATCAACTGACCAATTAAACCTTCTTTATAATATGGCTGATTGTACAGTAAATATTGCTGGTAATGAAGGATTTGGGTTAACAACTGCAGAATCGGTTATGGCCGGTACACCAATCATTGTAAATGTTACCGGTGGATTACAAGACCAATGTGGATTTAAAGTGGATGGTAAATATCTAACAGCCGATGATTACATTAAGATTGGTTCACTTCACAAATGGAGAGATTGGGAAGATAAAGTAACTTGGGGAGAATGGGCTACACCAATTTGGAGTAGAGCACAATCTCTGACAGGTTCAGTTCCAACTCCTTATATTTGGGATGATAAAATCGATGTAATTGAGTTATCAGAAAAAATGGAGAAAGTTTATAATACTCCAACCGAAGAATTAAAGAAAAATGGGTTAGAAGGAAGAAGAGCATTTATTGAAGATATGGGATTATCTCAGAGTAATATGTGCCAACAACTAATTAATGGAGTTGAGAGTACTTTCAAAAACTTCAAACCAAGAAAACGATACGAATTATTTAAAATTGTATAAAAAGTTATGAATAAACCTTTATTAGTATATCAGGCTCCAGTATTCACAAGAAGTGGTTATGGAGACCATGCAAGAGATATTTTAAGAAGCTTGTTTGAGTTAGATAGGTATGATATTAAGATTGTACCAACTAGATGGGGAAATACTCCTCAGAATCAAGCAGACCCAAATACTGAATTCGGTAAAAAGATGTTATCGAATATAGCAACTCAGGTAAATAGAAAACCAGATATCTTTATGCAGATGTCTGTTGCTAATGAATTTGAACCAAAGGGTAATTACAATATTGGTATTACTGCCGGTGTTGAAACCACAGTAGTTCCTAGAGAATTCTTAGAAGGTGGTAATAAAATGGATTTAATCATTGTACCATCTCAGTTTACTAAATCATTATTTGATAAAACTCAATTTCAAGAGCAAGATAAACAAACTAAACAAATTATTAAAACTTTCAAAAACGAAAAACCATGTGAGGTTCTATTTGAAGGTGTTAATAAAGAATTATATGAAAATCCAACTATAACTGATATAGATGTATTAGATGGAATTGAAAGTGATTTCAACTTCTTATTTGTTGGACATTGGTTGAAAGGACATTTAGGGCAAGATAGAAAAGATGTAGGAATGGTTATTAAAACATTTGCTACTGTTTTCAAATATCTACCTAAAGATAAAAGACCAGGTCTTATCCTTAAAACATCGCATGCTGGATTTTCTGTAATTGATAGAGAAACAACAAGAGAAAAAATAGAAAACGCTATCAAAGGATTAGATGATGTGCCATCAATCTATTTACTACATGGTGATTTAAAAGAATCAGAAATGGTTGAACTATATAATCACAAAAAGGTAAAAGCAATGATTTCATTTACAAAAGGTGAAGGATACGGAAGACCACTTGCTGAATTCGCAACAACAGGAAAACCAATTATTGTTTCTAAGTGGAGTGGGCACGTAGATTTCTTACCAGAAGAGCATACTGTTTTCTTAGATGGTCAATTAACTGATGTACACAATTCAGCAGCAGATAAATTCTTACTAAAAGAATCAAAATGGTTTACAGTAAACTATTCAGATGCAGCTAATAAGATTTACAAAGTATTTAATGAATATGATTCATATCTAAAAAAATCGGCAGGGTTGAGAACAAATATTTTAAATAAGTTCACAATGAAAAAAATGACCGAAGAATTAGGTAAAATTATGGATAAGTATGTTGGTACTATTGCAATTCAGAAACCATTCCAATTACCTAAATTAAAAAAACAAACACCAATATCAGAAAAACCAAAATTAAAGTTACCAAAATTAAATAAGTTATAATGAATCATTCATCAAAATATAGATTATTACAAGAAGGAACTGGTAAGAGAGTTCCTAAAGGAAACCTACAACCATATGGTGTATATAAAATAAGTACATACAAATACGCAGATGGTAATAAAGAAAGATTAGCAGGTTCTGAGGAAACAATTATATTTGTTACTGGAATATACCAAAAAAAGGTATCCGCACTTAAATTATCTAATATACCCCCAGCTAACTTTTTTAAGTGGTTTAAGAAATTAACAAAGGCTGATGATGTGGTTGAAAATGTATTAGAATTATCTCAGATTGGTTTATATGATTTAGGTGATGTATTTGATAAAGGAGGTGACAAGGTATATAATGGTTATATAAAAAACAATAGAGATTTTGTAGCAAAAGGTGCTGCATATAGAACCTACAATATGGATGGAATTCAATATTCCACCGAAATATTTTTTAAACAAGATACTTTAAAACAATACTATGGTTAATGTTACATATGGAATAACAGTTTGTAATGAAATAACTGAAATTACAACATTAGTAAACTTTCTTCATCCCAGAATACAATCTGATGATGAAATTCTCATTCAATATGATGAAGGTGGTGTAACTGATGATGTTATGGGTTATTTACGAATTATAAATGATTTACATACTAATGTAAATGTTATCGGATTTCCTCTAAACAAAGATTTTGCATCTTATAAGAATAACTTAAAGAACCATGCAAAAGGTATATTCATCTTTCAAATAGATGCAGATGAAATACCAAATGAATATTTGCTTACAAATATGCATGATTTATTGGAATCTAATAAAGATATTGATTTATTCTTTGTTCCAAGAGTAAACACAGTTAATGGATTAACTGATGAACATATCCAAAAATGGAGATGGAATGTAAATGAAAAAGGTTGGGTTAATTGGCCTGATGTTCAGACAAGAATTTATCGTAGAACATCTGAAATAGAATGGGAAGGTAAAGTACACGAAAGAATTAAAGGTTACAATACAATGACTTATTTACCAATAGAAGAAGATTATGCGTTGTATCATCCAAAGGATATTCAAAGACAAGAAAAACAAAACGCATTATACGAAACTATATAAATGGTAAGACATAACTTTACAAAAGAAATTATTACGGAGTTATTCAAAAAAGAACCATTAGATGTTTGGATTAACTCATTTGGAGGATGTAGGTCTAACTATATCAGAGATTGTATCAAAGATAGTTACACAACATACAATACAGCTTACGAACTTGCAGCTTGTCATTATGTTACTCCATTAGATGTACAAGTTGGCAGTGGTATCTTTTGTTATACAGAAGATGTTGGAATAGCAATATCATCTCAGATAAAAAGAGGTATGCATCACAACTTTCAAAAGTTAATGGGTGGTAACGAAGAAACTCCATTTGATATTGGTGTGTGGTTAGAAAACATAGATACCCAAATAGATAATTGGACTTCATCATCACATTTTCCAATTGTGATTATCAATACTGATGTAGTTGGTGATTATAAAGAAAAGTTTGAAGAGATATATGAAGTGGATATGCTACCTTTTAAGAAAAGAAGTACATCTGAGTATATTGATGAAGTAAAACCATATACTGAACTAATAGAAAAAATTAATAGTAAGTTAAGAAACCTACCAAATTTTAATGTAAATGGAAAACATAATATTGTTTATTAAAAGTTATAGGGGTGATTTACAAAGATGTGTAGGATTAGCTGAAAGTATTGAAAAATACAATAAGGATAACATACCATGTTATATATCAGTTCCACCTGAAGATGTAGAGTTATTTAAATCAAATGTTTCTGAATCTATTAAAATAATTTCAGATGATACAATTTATCCAAACTACAAAGGTTGGGTAGGTCAACAATTTGTTAAATCATTACTTTACAAACTAAACTTATGTAGGTTTTATGTTTGTTTAGATTCAGATGTTTACTTCTTCAAAGATTTTTATATTAAAGATTTCTTATACACAAAAGATATTCCTTATATGATAATGCATGAGAGAGATGATTTTTATGAATTTATAGATAGATTTCCAGAGTTACAAAGTTATGATGTAAGAGCTGGACATGAAGGAGAATATAAATCTATTATGGCTCACTTTGGTAGAGAAGGTAAAATATACCATTATGGAATATCTCCTTACATTTGGGATACCAAAGTTTGGGAGTGGTTAGATACTGAATGGGGATTGGAAACTTTATTTGAAAAACATTCAAATGAACTAAAATGGTATGGTGAAGGAGCATTGGCAATGGGAACTCCAATGATGCCAACATCACCTTTATTTAAAGAATTTCATTTTCCTGGTCAATATCAATTATATAAAAAATTGGGTTGGGAAGAAAAACACTTTCATAAACAATATATGGGAATAGTAATGCAAAGTAATTGGGGAGCACCTTTAAAATATTAAGAATGATAACATTTTGTATTTCAACATATAATAACTTAGAATATTTGAAGATAGCAGTAGATAGTGTTCGTAGGAATTCTTACTACAAAAATTCTCCATTTATAATACATGCCGAAAATTGTACTGATGGTACCGATGAGTGGTTGCAAGAAAACTATGAAAGATATGGTTTGAATTGTTACCTTGATAAGAATGAAGTTCCTTTAGGAATTGGTGGGGGTATGAACTTTTGTGCTGATAAAGTACAAACTGAATATATTATGTTCTTACATTCAGATTTCTATGTGACACCAAATTGGGATAAAGCTCTGATGGATACACATAACAAATATCCAAATGAAAAACTATGGGTAAACTCACATAGAGTAGAACCTCAAATGTTTCCAGATTCAAAAACTAGACCAGGTACAATTGTAGTTCCAAAAGAAATGTTTGGAGCATATCATAATGATTTCAATTCAGTATTGTTTGATAAATACGCTGAACAATTTACATCAGAAAATAATTTTGAGATTCCAAAAGGTGAAGGTGTGAGTGGATTAATTAAAAAAGAACATTGGGATGAGATTGGTGGGAATGACCCACTATTTGCTCCTGCATCTTGGGATGATATGGATTTATTCCTAAGAATGTTACAAAGTGGGTTTAGATTCATCTTACCAACTACATCTTTAATTTGGCATTTTGGAGCTAGGGGTTCACATAGATTAGAGGAAAATAATAATCAATCATCTGAAAGACAGATGAGAGCAGAATTTAACAATTCTCAAAAGTGGTTTTCTAAATGGGGTTCGTCACCAACCTTTGATGAATATGGAATGATAAATGGCATTAGATGAAAATATTCGAATACAACAATGGGAATCCACAATTTCCACATAGAGCAAAAAATTGGGGAGATATAGTATCATATCCATTAGTTAAAACAATCTCACAAAGTGAAAAAGTTGAACTAACTAACGATATGGTAAATGGAAAACTTATTGTAGTAGGTTCAGTACTACAACACCTAAGCCCAAACGATTTAGTATGGGGTGGTGGGTGTATTGACCAGAATCATATTTCAGCTAGACCTAATAAAGTATTCGCTGTACGAGGACCTCTAACAAGACATGAGTTATTATCAAAGGGTATTGATTGCCCTCCTATATATGGAGACCCTGCTTTATTAATGCCATACATTACTGATTACAAACGAAAAGAACCTAAGTACAAATATGGATTGATTCCACATTATGCAGATGAAAATGAAATTCAAGTTGAAAATCTTAAAAAACAAGGTGTAAAGATTATTGATATTTGTGTGGGGTTGGAAAAATTTATAGAAGATATTATGGATGTTGAATTTATTTTATCATCATCTTTACATGGATTAATTGCAGCAGATGCTTGGGGTATTCCGAATGCTAGAGTTATTATCAAGGGAACTCTATATGGAGGTCACTTTAAGTTTATAGATTATTGTTTATCTGTAAATAGAAAAATTGATTATGGATATCAATTAATACCAACCACAACATTAGAGGATTTAGGTAAGATTGGTTATAGCGATAAAATTGAATTTAATCCAGAAAAATTGGTAAATTCTGCACCTTGGAACAATAATGATTATAAACATTTGTTTTATTAAAAATAATTTAGTATATTTGTAAGATATGTTATTACAAGAGATAAGAGTTAGACAGGCATTGAAGGAAATTGGTAAAACTGATTATCGTTTGGATATTCAACACTCAACGCCTATAACAAAAATAGATGATGTTGAATACTCCCTTGTATTTCCTAAAATACTATTAGAATATAATAATGTTGATAAAGATATAGATACATTGTTTATAGGTTTGATTACTGAAAAACGAAAATCATTTTTATCTAAGTTTCAGCAAGCAACCATAGTATCATCTAGACGAGGCCGCGACATCAGTACAAAAAAATTTGATACTGATTATTTTAAAAATATGGCTAGGGCTAAATTTGTATTATGCCCTAATGGTGATTTTACTTGGACATATAGATTTTTTGAATCCATTATATTCAAAGCTATTCCTATTATTGAAGATTATACTCATCACTATGATGGATATCACTACTGCACAATGGATAATGAATTTATTTACGATGAAGATATGGTTAATGCTAACTTAGAAAAATTAAAAAAAGAAATGATGTTATGAAAATAGCTTTATGTATATCTGGTAAATTTAGGAATTCTGTATTTTGCTTTCCAACTGTATATAATAACTTCATATTAAATTATAATACTGATGTCTTTATACATACTTGGGGTAGTGTGGAAGAATGTTTTAATTTATATCAACCTAAAAAAATATTAGTAGAAAATGCACAAGATGTATTAAAATCGGAGTTAGGTAAAATAGTATTATCAAGTGATGTTAAGATAAATCCTTATAGTAATATCAACAATAATATTTTAATGTATTATGGTGTGAAAAAGGTAATTGAAATGGTAGATGATAGTTATGATTTTATAATAAGAATCAGACCTGATTTATATCTAAACAATAAACTAAACTTAGATACTATTTTTGATGATTTGAATAATAAAAAATATGATTTACAAATACCAAATAAACGGCAAAACCACGATGGAATTAATGACCAGATAGCTATCGGTAGATTTAAAGAAATGAAATACTATTCTTCTGTATTGGATAACATTAATATAATTGTAAATACTACAAAATATTGGCATCCAGAAAGTATATTAAATATTTTTTTAAAGGGGATGGACTTTAAAGTAAATCAATTAGATTATGAGTATGGTTTGGTTCGGAATGTTGATGTTGAATTTTCACCAGCATCTAATATAAATTATAAAAGTATATGAAAACAAAATTAGTAATATTTGACTTAGATGGTGTTTTGGTAGAAGCCAAAAACATCCACTATGATGCACTAAATCAAGCATTAGGAGACGAGTACTCAATTAGTTGGAAGGAACACTTATCAACATATGATGGACTAAAAACCAATCAGAAGTTAGAAATGTTAAGTGAACAAAAGGGATTACCAACTGAATTACATAAGAAGATTTGGGAAAGTAAACAAAAGTTGACTTTACAAAAGTTAAAAGAACTACAACCAAATCAAAATCTTCAACAACTGATGAATTCATTAGTAGAAGAAGGATATAAGATATCAGTATGTTCCAACTCAATCAGAAAGACAGTATTGACTGTACTTTCAAAGTTGGGATTAATGGAGTACATGGATTATATTATATCAAACGAAGATGTACAAAACTCTAAACCTCATCCAGAGATGTATTGGAGAGCAATATCAAAAATGGGATGTTTACCATCTGAAACTTTAATAGTAGAGGATTCACCCTATGGATTACTTGCAGCATCACGTTCAAAGGCTCATGTGTTGAGAGTAAAAAATCCAACCGAAGTAACTTATACAAATATATTTAAAAAACTAAAAGAAATAGAAATGGGAAAAACAAACGATAACCCTAAGTGGGAAGATAAAAAACTAAATATACTAATCCCAATGGCTGGTGCTGGTAGTAGATTTCAACAAGCAGGATATACATTCCCAAAACCATTAATTGATGTAGAGGGTAAACCTATGATTCAGGTAGTAACTGAGAATCTTAATATGGATGCAAACTTTATCTATGTAGTACAAAAGGAACATAGGGAAAAGTATAACTTAGATACACTACTAAATCTAATCACACCAAATTGTAAGATAGTTGAGGTAAATGGTATTACGGAAGGAGCTGCCTGTACGGCACTTCTTGCTAAAGAGTTTATCGATTCGGATAATCCATTATTCTTTGCTAACTCAGACCAATTTTGTGAATGGGATTCAACTGAGTTTATGTATAAGATGAATGAGACAAATGCAGATGGTGGTATTGTATCATTTAGAGCAACACATCCTAAGTGGAGTTTTGCAAAAGTAAATGATGAAGGTTTGGTAACGGAAGTTGCTGAAAAGAATCCTATATCAGATATTGCAACAGTTGGATATTACTATTGGAAGAATGGTTCTGATTTTGTAAAATATGCAGAAGAAATGATTGAACAAGATGTCAGAGTAAATGGAGAATTTTATGTTTGTCCTGTTTTCAATCAAGCAATTGCTGATGGAAAGGAGATTCGTACTTTTGATATCCCTAAAATGTGGGGGTTGGGTACACCAGAGGATTTAAAATATTATTTAGAAAATTATACAAAGTAATGGATGCATTTATACGAGTACAAAAATCAGGAAGTACCAGTCTACAACATTCAATATGGAAATCACCCACAGTAAAACTTATACAACACTCATATACATTTGATATAGGAAATATAATGACAGGTTTGCCTGGTCGTACTCATGGGTTTCCCACTTTTAATAGAAATGAATTTGATAAACTATATACACTAGTAAGAAATCCATTTGAAATATTAGTAAGTTATTATTATCACACACATACCAATTCCAATATGATAGATGGCTGGTGTAACTGTAATAAGGTTCATGGGTTTACTAGTTGGAGACATTTTTTGGATTCATATTTAGACCCAATATTTGATTGGCATTTACCTCCTATGAAAAAGTCAATGTATTCTTTTGCATACGATATAAATGATAATCTTATTATAGATGACTATTTTAAGATAGAAGAATCAAATAAATTGGAAAAATTTATAAAATACCATGGTGGTATTCCACTAGAGTTTCGCAATAAAACAAAAAACAAACCTAAAAGGAGTATAACAGATTTCTACACAGATGATGATGTAGATAGATTAAAAGAACTTTGGAAACGAGATTTAAATTATTTTGAATATGATTTTAGTAAATAACGTTACATTAGTAATACCTACATACAATAATCTTAAACACATTAAGAACGCGTATACTTCGATTCGTAAGTACTATCCAACATTAGAGTTAGTACTATTAGATGATGGTTCTTCAGATGGTACATTTGAATGGTTATCGGAAACTAAGAGTAATGATAATAATGTAGTTCTATACCAAAGTGAAGAAAGAGTAGGACATACCATCTTATATGATGTAGGTATTGATATGGCTAAAAACGAAATCATTGGTATTCTACATGCTGATATGATTGTTAGTGAAAACTACTTAGAAAATCTACTCAAACACTTAGATAAAGGAAAGGTAGTTTGTGGTACTAGAATAGAACCACCATTACACCCAACAGGTAACGAAAAGATTGTACAAAACTTTGGAATGGATTTCGATGATTTAGATATTCCAGCATTTGAAGAATTTGTTACAAAAGCACAAAGTGAATATAGTGACCAAACTTCTAAAGGTATGTTTGCACCTTGGATTCTTTACAAAGAAGATTTTCAATCAATAGGTGGACATGACCCATTATTCGCACCATTCCCATATGAAGATAGTGATATCTTTCAGAGATGGATATTAGCTGGATATGAATTAATTCAAAGTAGAGATTCATTTGTATATCATTTAACTTGTAGAGGACATAGATGGAACAATGAAGTTCAGAAAGATGATGATTACTATAAAGTGGCATCCAATAAAGCAGCAAGAAACTATTTGAGAAAGTGGGGAATATGGATTGAAAATGATTCTTACCAATATCCAATAATAACGCCAAAGTATAATGTTGAATTTAGGGTCTTTAATTGTAGACCTGAGTTATTAACTTTATTAGAACCTTGGTGTGATTCAATTTATGTTGATTTGTATGAATCTGTGGTAAATGATTATATTAAAAAAGAACAACCAAATACCTTAATAAACTTATCAGATAAAATAAACAAAACATTTGACTCTGATATTGTAGTTAGAATGGATGGTAATACGTTAACACAAAATGATTTTAAGTTAATTCAACAACTATCTAAAATTATAAAAGATAGTGGAGAGATTGGTAAATTTAACTTAGGTAATTTGGAACTTAATATAAACTCAATGAATGAATATCAGAATAATTTAATAAATGTAACATAATGAGAAAAACTTTAATTGTAACGCATGTAATGCCATTGGAATTAGAAATGTTCGAAAGATTCATTTCATATTACAAAAAGTGTTTTAATTATTTGGATAGTAATGATGATGTAACTATGTATGTTACACTTAATCTAAATCCAAAGTTAACCGATTGGGATAATAGTGAATTAAAACAACAATGGTTTATTGATAAATTTACCGAATCTATGATAGGAGTTAAATCCCATCTTCAGATTATAGTAGATGAATCGGTATGGGGTACAACTCAACAAAAGAGAGATGTTGCTAAATTAGATTATGACCAATTTATATTTGTAGACCCAGATATATCAATACACGAACAACAATTGAAGTTACAATTAATGGCAGCCCAACAAATATCAGAAGAATCTGATTTATTTGTACTTTCACCAAATATACCAAGATGGTGGGATGTAAGTTGGGATGTGTTAGTACATGAAAGTAGAATGAATAATGAATTAGGTGAGTTTAGAAATAAACAAACATTTATAGATACATTTAAACAAACTCCAACTGAAGTGGGTATTAGAAGATTGAACACATTTAAGTTTGGCTGTGGTATGCACACTTTATATTCTAAGAAGTTTTGGCAAACTATGGAAATCCCAATAGAATTTGGTGGTTATGGTTCAGAAGATACATTCGGTATGATAGCATCATCCGAAGCAATTAAGTTAGGCGTTGATGTAAGACAATATGTTTTGGATGGGATATACATTACCGAAGATAAAGATTTAGACCATAGAGAACCTTCCTATGTGGATAAGGTAACGGTATTTGAAACTAAGGTAGATGGTAAAAAGTATTCAAATGAAATACTCCCACAAGTCATCCAACGATTCAGAAATTCTCTCCTAAACAAATAAACTTAATATTTATATCAAATAAGTTTCGTTAATTAAGGTTTTGTATTTTAATCAAAAAAGAAATTTATTATGGGATTTTTTAAAAATATGTTTAAAGATGATAATGACATTAACGAAAAGTCAGTAGTAGGATTCGCATCATTCGCAATGATGTGTATATTCGCAATTGCTGATATCGCTACTGGTTTTTTTGGAAAAGATTTAGTAATACAAGAGTTTATCTATAATTCATTCGTAATCATTACACTTGGTTCGTTTGGTATAGCAGAAGCTGGTAAAATCTTTGGAAAGAAAGAATAAAAACACAATCCCTCTTAGGAGGGATACTGTTTTCTTCCTTTAAATAAAAGTACATTATATTTATCTTTAGATAACAACATAACTGATATGAAAAAGTTAAAAAAATATATCGTTGAAAATTACAATAGTGAATTCTCATTCTCGGAATTAATGAGTGAGGGTATTCCTAAATTATTTTTAAAGATTGAGGCAGTCAAGAAAGATATTGCAAAATTAGAAGCAGAAAGAAAAAAAGCAGTACTTCCTTACAAAAACGAAAAGGATGAATCTAAAAGAGAAAAAATCCTAAACGTATTAAAAGACTTGACTAAAAAAATAAAGGCAAGACAAAAGAATCTAGCACAACTGTTGGATATGGAGGACAAGTATGTTTCTCAGATGAAGGCAGATGCAGAATTAGATACTTCGGTTTTCGAAGATACCGATTTAGGACATGAAGATAATGAACCTGGTATGTTAAGAGCAGATTTAAGTATTATCGAAAGATATGCAGAAGAATTAGGTGAGATGATGAAATCATTCGAAGAAATGGATGAGGAAGTAGATTTACCACATTGGTGGCAAACTAAAATTATCAAAGCTAAAGATTATATAATCGGAGCTAAACATTACCTTAGAGCAGAGTTGGAAAAGACTGATGGTATATTACATAATAAAGATAATAAATAATAATGCAACCAGAATCAATTTACGCCGTAATTATAACACTTGTGACAGTACTAGGTTCAGCAGGAGCTTGGAGGTATTATGAAAAGCGTGCACAAGAAAGAAAAGAAGATGAAGATTATATCAAAGATGATTGTGCTAAAAGAATTGATAGGTTAGAACAATTATTAGAAAAAAGTGCCGAAGAAAAAGATGATTTAAGAGAGAAAATCTTAGAACTTACTAAAGATGTGGCCGAATTAACTATTAAAGTTAAATACTTAGAAATGGAAAACAAACGATTGTTGGAACTTAACAATCAGATTCTAAGTAAATCGTAATAAAATTTGGATATATCCAAAATAATTCGTATATTAGTATGTTTACCAAAGAACAAGAAGATATGATAGCAAGAAGTTTATTCAATGAATCAAAGAAACTAAGAGTATTTGATTTTGATGATACACTTGTAAAAACTACATCATTTATCTATATTACTAATAATGGTAAAAAGAAGAAACTTACTCCTGGTGAATATGCCATTTACAATGAGAAACCAGGTGATGAATTCGACTTCTCAGATTTCCAAAAAGTACAAGACCCAAACGAAATTAAAAAAATAACGAGTGTACTTCGTAGAATAGTACAAAGTAGTGGTGGTGATGGTGTTCACATCTTAACTGCTAGGGCAGCATTTAAACCGATAAGACAATACCTAAAAGATATTGGTATTAATATGAGTAAGATATATGTAACTGCATTAGCATCCAATAACCCAAAAGATAAAGCAGATTGGATTGAAGATAAGATTGATAATGAAGGATACGATGATGTATATTTTGCCGATGATTCTAAAAAGAACGTAGATGCTACTAAGAAGATGTTAAGAGGAAAAGGTGTTAAGTGGAGAGTTCAACTGATTAAACATTAAAAAACTTATATTTATAGTATATGATTAAGTTAACCGATATATTGAACGAAGATTGCTGGAAAGATTACAAGCAAGTAGGTTTGAAGAAGAAGAACGGAAAGATGGTACCAAACTGTGTTCCCGAATCGGTAGTTAAGGAAGAATTATCTTCTCAAGATAGAACGTTGATATATAAGTTGACAACTATGGCATTAAAGGCCATGCCAAAATCTCAAAAACAAAAAGAGATTATAAAGAAATTAAATTTCGTTAGAACTAAAAATGGTATGAAACCATTGTCAGAAGATAGTACTATAACTGAAATAGGTATATTCCCAATCAGAAATTATATAAAGGGAATGATACCATCTAAAATGTGGAATACAACAACTCCACAAAAGAAAGAACAACTAAAAGCAACAATTAATGATTTAATACAAACATTAAATCAATTTTGGAAACAACATAATATACCATTCAGAGTCAGAGAAGGTAAATCACAAAACGAAGATTTACGAAAGTGGTTCGGTAAAGGAAAGACTGGGTCTACCAAAGGTGGTGGTTGGGATAGATACAGTTCTACTGGTAAGAAGTTAGGTAAGTGTGGTGATGGTAAAGAAGGTGGTGCTTATGCAGCATGTTTATCAAAAGAGAAAGCCAACAAATTAGGGCCTAAAGGTAGAGCAACATTCGTTAATAAAAAACGTGCTGACCAAAAGAAAGCAGGTGACTCTAAAAAAGGTGGTAATAGAACAAAAGGAAAGACTCCGACTTTTTCAAAAACAGGAGCATAACGTTATATAAATGAGTAAACCCATAGTTACGGTAAAAGTTAGGAAAGGTGATATAAATAGAGCTCTTAAAATATTTAAAAGGGCAGTTATGAATTCTGGTCATATCTTCGAATATAAAGATAGACAAGAGTACACCAAACCTACAACTGTTAGGAGAAGAGAAAAACAAGTAGCTATCAGAAAACAAGAAATTGAATTAATGAAGCAAAATGAAATAGAAATTCCTAGTAAAAAGAAAAAGAAAAAAAGATAAAAGATATTTATTAAGGTATGGCAGATAATATTAAAATATCAGAATTAGTAGAATTAACATCGGGTTCACTTAGTGATTCTACGATTGTTCCTGTTCTGGATGGTGGAACTACTAAAAAAGCAAGTTTATCATCTTTACAATCATACCTTACAGATGATTTGGCAACAGATAGTGAATTATCTACTCAAATAGGAAATGTTAACTCTACAATTAGTGGATTATCAACAACAGATATCTCAGAAGGAAGTAACAAATACTATACAGATACAAAAGTAGACGCGAGAATAACAAATTCTGGTGCTTTCACAAATTCATCAGATGTTGATTTAACAGCAACTACAAACTACATTAGTGGGATTAAGACAAGATTAAATACTGAAAATGTAATTTCATCATCACAACAAATATCAGCATCTGCTGCATCAAGTGGATTTGGTGCCGGTGGTGGAGGTGGTGCTAGTATTCCAAGTGGAACTGTTTCTTCATCTGCACAAACAATAGAAAATCTAGGAAGTAGTTTGATATTATCTGGTTCCATAGCATCAACTGATATTGGTGATTTTAGTACGGCAGTTTCATCTTCAGCAGCTGCCTCTGGTTTTGGAAATGGTGGTGCCGGTGGTGGTGGTGGTACTGATTATATATCTAATATAACTTTAAGTAATTCTACATTAACATTTACAGGTCTTGGTTCTGCATTCAATAATTCTATCAATTTAGCCGCAGGTGAATCTGATGGTGGTAACTTATTAACTACTGGTGATGCTGGTAACTTTGTGGGAATAGCAGATTACGAATTAGACTCTGCTTCATTTGCAAGTGGACTTGGTGGAGGTGGAAGTGTTCCAACTGGAACCGTTTCTTCATCTGCACAAACAATAAAACATATTAACACTATTGGTGTAGTTTCTTCATCTAATCAAATAGATGGTGCACAAATAGACTTATCATCTTTAACCACTGACGATGTTTCCGAGGGTTCACTTAATAGATATTATAATAACACATTAGTATTACCTTATTTAAATCAATTACAAGTAATTTCTGGTTCTAGTGGTGGTGGCTTTAGTGTAAGTGGCACAAATATAGTATCATCATCAGCGCAAATAAGTAATTTAGAATTCGTATTGCAAACTGCTTTAAATGCATCTGCATCCACATTACAAACAAACATAGATTTAATTTCTAATGATGGACTTAGTGCAAATGATGTAAATGTATTCTTAGCAAAACAAAAATTTACAGATGACATTGAAATAACCGGAAGTATCTTACTTAATCAAGGTGCATTTAGTGGTAGTGGTGCTCAATTAAGTAATATACCTGCTTCGGCAATTATAGGACTTAGTTCAACAACTCAACTTATAGATGGGGACAATAACATTACAGTAGATAATATACAAGGTATTACTGCTACAATAGAAGATGGTAACTTTAATGTAAACTTATCACAGGGTAGTGACTTAATCGTAAGTGGTGGTCATTTCTTTGCATTTAGTGGAAGTGTATTTAGTGGTAGTGGTGCTGGTTTAACTGGAATACCTGGTACTGCTATTGTGGGTGGTGTTGGTGGAGGAACTTCATTAACAACTGGCTCAGTAACCGCATCAGTTGACCCAAACTTAGGACTTGTTGTCAATAGTAATATATCTGCATCAGGTGACCTTTTTGCAAAATCTATATCAGTAGGTTCATCTGGAACACCAACATTATTCTCGGCTAATAATCTTAACTTATCTGCTTCAAATGCAGTTGTAGTAACTGATTCTCCGATTAGATTAAATCCATTAACTGATAATCAGACAGGTTCATTTACAAATCAGAGTGGTGATATGATTTTCAGTAGTGATTCAAATGATTTTTATGGATATAGAATTATAAATCAAACGGGTAGTTGGTATTCACTAACAGGTGTTGATGATAGTACAGAAGTAGAATGGGATACTATTATAGGTGCACCTGCTGGTTTAGTATCAGCATCTTCTCAGATATCATCTTTAGGTGGTGGATTACTTTCATCATCAGCTCAATTATTACCTTCTGGTGCTACCGCAGGAACTATTTACTACCAAGATACACTAGCTGAAATGAGTGGGTCAACTGATTTTACATATACTGGTGGGACAAGAACATTAAATGTTAATAAGGTAATAGCAAATGAAATAGTTTATAACACTTCTTTAACTGGAGCTGGTAATGATACTGGTTCATATGGAAGAGTTGAAACTGATGCACTAAGTATTAATTCAGCAATAGAATTTCCAGTTTCAGACGGTACAACAAACCAGGTACTAAAAACTGATGGTAATGGTAATTTAGATTTCGCTGCATTTGCAGATGTACTTGGCAACGATAACATAACTACGGCTGGAACTGTAACAATGGGTACTGGTTCAGTAACTACCAATCTAAATGTTGGTGCAACCTTTAATATAGGAAGTCCGATTCATACAACGTTTAATAATTTAAGTACAACTATTGATTCAGCAAACATAAATATAATATCATCTGGTTCAATGTTGTTAAGTTCAAGTATGCATGTAACTATTCAAGATGTATTGGTATTACCAGAAAGAACAACTAATCCATCGAACCCGCAAGATGGTGCAATGATTGTAAGTAGTAGTGGTGGACAATTAAGACCTTACTTCTGGGATGGTAGTGCATGGAAAGGAATTTCATTCACATCTTAATAAATATAGATAAATGGAAACGTATAACGTTATATTACATAAGGGTGTTAACTACCAATCCTTTTGGGATGATATGGAACTATCAGATGATGGTGGTACTTTACACATTCCCAATCGTAGAGTTGATTCTCCAAATCTAAGACCAAATTCCCCAAGACAAGCATGGTACACTTTATCAGCTGAAGAAGTAACAACTCTAAGGAATGATAGTAGAGTTAAAGGAGTAGAGATACCACCTGAATTTAGAGATGATATTTTCATCGAACACAGAGCAACTCAAACTGGAAATTTTACTAAAACCACTTCCGATAGTGGTGATTTTTTAAATTGGGGATTAATTAGACATAAATCCAAAATCAACAATTATGGTGGTAGTTCATCAACTTCAGAAGATTACACATATACATTAGATGGTTCTAATGTTGATATTGTAATTCAAGATAGTGGAGTGGAATTTGCACATTCTGAATTCAAAGGACCCGATGGTGTAGAAAGAACTGTAACCATAGATTGGTATAGTTTAAGTGGAGTAACTGGAACTCAAAATGCAAATCACGATAGAGATTTTGATGGACATGGTACTCACTGTGCAGGAATAGCTGCTGGATTAAATTATGGTGTTGCAAAAAACGCCAATGTTTACTTCGTAAAAGTAAGAGGTTTAGAAGGTTCTACTGATGGTGCAACTGGTATTGCAACAACTGATTGTTTTGATGTAATTAAAGGATGGCATAATAATAAAGTAGATAACCCAGAAACTGGTGTACCTAATCCAACTGTGGTTAATATGAGTTGGGGATATCTTACAACTTATACTAATGCATCATTAACAGCTATAAATTATAGAGGAGTATCATATACTGGAACTGATATAGATTCATCAACTAAAAGAGAAGATGATTTCGGATTAAACTATAACATATATGATGCATCAACTTATGCAGCTAATTTAAGAATATTATCAGTTGATACTGATGTTGAGGAAATGATTGATGCTGGTATTCATGTAACTATTGCAGCTGGAAATAGAGGTAATAAATGTGATGTACCTGGTGGGCCTGATTACAACAACTATTATACATCAAATGGAACTCCTCAATATTATCATAGAGGTTCATCTCCAAATGCAGATGGAGCTATTTTAGTAGGTAATCTAGATTCATCTTTAAACTCAGCAACAAATGGTGATGGTTCTAATAAAGACCAGAAAGCAACTTCATCAGAATGTGGACCAGCTGTTGATATTTATGCAGCAGGTACTAATATTATGAGTTGTACTTCTAACACAAACAGATTTAGTGATTCGGTATATTATTTTGATAACAATTATCGTCAATGTAATATAAGTGGAACATCAATGGCAGCACCTCAAGTAGCAGGTTTAGCTGCACTATTATTACAACAAGCTCCACTATCTCCTCCTAAAGAAATAAAAGCAACTTTACAAAATTTATCAGGTACCACTACATTATATACTTCATCAGCCAATAATGACTGGACTGACAGACGAAGTTTATTGGGAGGTGACCCTAAAATTATGTTTAATAAATATACAGATAGTAGACCTCTATCTATGGATAACATACCATCTACCTTTTTGCAAGGTGGTATTCAAATCACAATTAAATAACAACTTTTTAAGTTTTTTATATATATTTATAGAGTAGATGAGTTGGAGTACGAAATATAAGAAATCAATAAATTGCAATAACCCAAAGGGTTTTAGTCAAAAGGCACATTGTGCAGGTAAAAAGAAAAACGAAAGTATGGAATTTGAAGAAATAAGTGAAGAGATTTTAGATGAAAAGTTAATCGTATATAATAATAGAAAAAAATACGGACAAGTAGTTTTTATTGCAGGTGGAGCAGGTAGTGGAAAGGGTTTCGCTATTAGTAACTTTTTGGATTCAGCAACTTATAAAATTAGAGATGTGGATGAAATGAAGAAACAACTTCAAATTCTAAACAGACTCGGTAAACTAAGTATTGATAGTATTATAAAAAAATATAGTAAAAACATTAAACCTAAAGATTTAGATTTAATCAATAAAATACAAGATGAAGGATTCAAACTTCAAAACTTAAATCTTAAAAATCCAAACCATGTATATGCCTTACATATCTTAGTAAAAGCAATAGGTATTAAAGATACTAGTTTAGAAAAAATGTTATTGGGTAAAGAGAACCCTAATGTTTTACCAAATATATTATTTGATATAACTGCTAAAGATGTAACTGATATTACTAATGTAATTCCAATGTTGAAAAAAGTTGGGTATAAGTCAAATAACATTCATTTAACTTGGATACTTACTAATTATGAAGTTTCGTTGGAAAATAATAAGAATAGAAGTAGAAAAGTACCTGATGGTGAAATGGGTGAAGAAAATATAATGTTAAAAACACATGAAGGTGCTTCTAACACTATTTGGGGTTTATTAACTAAAGCATTACCAAAGGGAATGAATGGTAGAGCAGATGTTATACTTAATAATCCAAGTCTAACTGTATTTATGAAAGGTTCTGATGGTAAAGAGATAGAAAAGACACAAAAGAACGTAAGTGTAAGTACTGATGTAACAAAAGATGGTACAAGAAAATCAACCAGAACTGAAAAAGATACAAAAGTAAAGTTTCCAATTGGATTTGAATATTTAAAAATTAAAAAAGAAGGTGGTAGTATAATTTCTGAAAAGGAATGGAAAAAGAAATTGTTTGGATGGATAAAAAATAACGCACCTGAATCGATTACTGCAAATATGAAAGAATCTACAAATGAATCGGTAACTGAAAATAGATTTGCTAATAAACCGGAAGTAACTCCAAAACAATTACTAAATATACAGGCCGATGTTAGAAAGATTAATAGAAAAATAAAAGTTTATATCAGTAAACATCCTATCACTAAAGGTCAATTAAATATAGAATTAGGACATGGTCATGATAATGATGCAGAGCTAGATAAGATTTATAAAGTATTAAAGAAACGTACTGGTGATTGGAGAACTGGTAGTATGTTTAACGAGTCGATAAACGAACAGGCAGATTACAAATACCTTACACAAGTAATATTAGATGCTAAACCAAAATATGATGTTCACTACAATTCTTCACATAATGTAGTAAATATTGGTGGTGTTGGATATGACAAAGGTGATTTGGTAAAAAACTTTAATCAAAAACCTGGTTCATCTACTAAGATTAAGAATAACTTTTATCATGCACACCAAGACCCTCAAAAAACTAAAAGAGAAGTGGAGAAACTATCTAAGGGTAAAATTAAAGTAAAAATTGAAAAAAATCCAAGTTTCGTTTCATATTCATTGAGTGAATCAGTAAACGAAGCTAAGGATAATTTATATTTACAACTACATAAGAAATACGCAAAACAAATCAAAGGACTTAAAGCAAAGAAGATTAAGAAATTAACAGATTTAGTAAGTGTACAAAGATGGTCAATGGAAGATAGAAAAGATTACTTCGATATGGATTCTAAGAAAAAGAAAGAACTTTCAAAAGAATATGACACAGAAAGAAAACTTTTTAAGAAATATATTGGTGGTAATTATTCAGTAATGTTACCTAAAGGAACAGAGACTCTTGCAGAAAACAACGAAACTATGAACGAAGGAAAGAAAAGATTTTACCAACAAGATGGTATTGGTAGAGCAAAATACACAATATCTTATCACGATGGAAAATCAAAACACAAAGATGGTAGTGATTTCTATGGTATCCAAATTCTTAAAAATAAAAAAGAATTGGAAAAGTTTAGAAGTGAACTTTTGAAAAAAGGATATAGAGAAGATAGTGGATTCAAAAAAGAATCAGTTAATGAAAATTATAAAGGTAATTTTTCTGACTTTAAATATGAATTTGGAATGGCACTAGATAATATTGGCATATCCCCAAAGGCAATCAAAAAGATTTCTAAAAAAGGAAAAGGATTTGAAGTTAGAATGTCATCTTATATGAGCGATAAAAGTGCATGGGAAAAACTTGGAAAAGCAATGGGTGCTAACTTAGTTGATTTTAAAAAAGGTACAATTAACATAGGACTATACGAATCAGTAAACGAAGAATCATTTACTGCTACATCTAAAAAGAGTGGTGAAACTGCTGTATTCAAATCTAAAGATAATAGAGATGCAGCTGTAAAGGCTGGTACACATTCTAAGATAGATGATAAAGAAGATGATAGCAAACCCAAAGGAAAGAGTGTATTCTCTAAAGATTCTGGATATGATGCACCTGATTTAAAGAAACCTACTTCAAAGGGTGAACCTAAAACGGATGAACCTAAAAATGATGGACCTAAAATTGATTTGGATTTATCATATGAGTATGCAGATGATATTGAGGGTGAAGTTGAAAAACTTGAAGGTAAAATATCTGATGAAGATTATAAAAAAATAGAAACAAAATTAGAGGATTTAAGATACGCACAACAGGATTTTGAAGAAGCTGAATCTTATGATTCTCCAGAAGAAGCAGAAGAGAATGGTGTAAGGATATATACCCAAAATGATATTGATAAGATATCAGGTGATTTAAAAGATATGATTAGACAATCTAATGGTACTCCTAAAGCAGAACCAAAAGTAGAACCTAAGAAAGTAGAACCTAAAAGTGAACCAAAGCGTGTACCTTTAGATAAAAATGATAGTTATTATATCAAAACTGCAGTAGAAAGAGAAATGGGGCCAGAAGCTTTCAAAGCACTTAGTTATGGAGATATGCAGAAAGCTTATGATGATGAAATGGAATCTAGAGGTTGGGAGCAAGATGATAAAGGGAATTGGACTAAACCTGCAAACGAATCGGTAAACGAAAGATATAGTGATTTTATAAAAGCTAAAAACCTTACTGATATAGTTGCATTATCTAAGAAAAAGAAAAACGCAACATTCTATGTAACTGATGATAACAATTCTCGTATTGGTACATTCTATTTAAAGAATGGTAAGTTTGCTAAAGCAACAACTGCTAACGCAAACTATGATTTACAAAATAGTAAAACTTCATTGAAAGATAGAAGTGATGTAATCTACAAATACAAAGTAGATGAATCAATAAACGAATTAAATGAAGACTTATCAATGAAAATTGGTAAAGTTGTATCTATTACAAAATACAATCCTAAAACAAATCGTAAAGAATCAGTAGATGTTAAGATAACAAACTATATTAAAAAACCAGGTTCAAAGGATTTTGTAGAATATGAACTTAAAGGTAAGAAACGAAAAATTTCAATAGATGTATTTAAATCTATAATGGAATCTATTGAAGAAGCTAAGTTATCTACGATTCATAAGGCAGCTAAGAAAGGAAGTTATCCAGTATCTTTGGTTGTTATTAAGGATGGTAAAGTAATAAAACAAGTATTAAACATCAAAACACCACAAGCAGTTCCTGCTGTATTTAATGTAGTAAAAAATTATCACAAACATAAAGATGCAACGGTTCATATAGAAGATAGTACAGGTAAAAGATTATTTAGTGAAGCAACATTCAGACCAAATTCAGGTACTATGAGTGGTGGTTCATATGGTTTAGATAAAAGAAAGTATGAATTAAAAAGAGATGTTAAAGGTGTACAAATCGGTGATTATACAAATGTAACATTACCTAAAGGAACTATTATATATAACTTACCAGGTGGAGTATTTGCACACCATCGTTCATTAAAAAGTTATGAAGGTGGAATGAATAAATATTTTAATAAACCTACATTCAGAGGAATATCAATTAGAAGAGAAAAAAATGTTATTCTTTCAATAGAAAAAAATTCTAAGATATTAGAATCAGTAAATGAAGCTGAACTTAAACTTGGTGTTAAATATGTTAACAAAAAAGGTAAAGAAGGGTTTATTCAAACTGGCGGTTCTAAAAATTCTCAAGATTGGTTTTGGTTTGATGGAAAAGTTAAACATCCATATGATAAAGTAAAAAAAGAACTAAAACCATCTAAAGACCAAAAGAAAACTGGATTTAGTGATTACCTTAAACAAGGTGGTAGAGTTTGGGATAACGTTAATAAAGATGGAGAATCAGTAAACGAAAAAATAAATCCAAAGTTCTACGATGCAAGAGTTCAATGGATAGACCCTAAGAGTAAGAAAAAGTTTGTTGGTGATGTAGTTAGATATGATAATGGTGAATACAAAGTTAACTTAGGTAAAGATGGTAGATTTGAAAAATACATCTTAGCAAAAGAAAAAGATTTAAAAATTGTATCTAAATCTAAGAAGAAAACATTTGAATCAATAGATGAAGGAATGATGTCATTAATAGATGCAATCAGACAAGATTCTAAAGATGTTAGAGATTTTGTAAGTAATGTATTTAAAGATAGTGAATTTAAGAAGATGAAAAATGATAAAGATTTCATTAAGTATCTTAAATCCATATATGAAGGAGTTGATGAATCGGCAAAAGTGAAATCTTTGGAAGAAAAGATTAATTTATTTGTAGAAGAAAACGTACCAACAGACCCATCAAAATGGTCTTATTATAAATCACAAGCAAAAAAGAAATTTGATGTCTATCCATCTGCATATGCTAATGGTTGGGCTGCAAAAAAATATAAGGCTGCCGGAGGTGGTTGGAAAAAAGAAAAATAGTTAGGATAATCCAAATTATTTTCGTATATTAGTAATAATTAAAATCAAGTTATGTCAAAAGGTAATATCTATTGGTTTACAGGCCAACCCGCACACGGAAAAACTGTACTTGGTAAACAGTTAGTAGAATTACTCCAAACCGAGAAAAGAAATTGGAGAAAGGATGTATTTCATGTAGATGGTGATGATTTAAGAGCATTGACCATTAATAAAGATTACACCGAACAAGGAAGAATAAATAACATCCGAAGAGCTCAGTTATTAGCTGAGTACCTATCTAGTAAAGGATGTGATGTGGTAGTATCTCTAGTGGCACCATATGAATGGTTAAGACAAGAATTTAAAGAAAGAATTGGTTTAGATAATTTCGAAGAGTTCTATGTACATTGTTCTACGGCAAGAGAAAGAGACCACTTTCATTCAAAGGATTATGTAGCCCCACAAAAAGATTTCTTCGATGTGGATACAACTAAAGATAATCCAAAACAATCATTCACAAAAATAGTATCTTATTTAAGAGAAAAAGAAAAGTTATAAACCGCTAAATCAAATCAATGGCAAATGTAAAAGCGAGGGCAGATAAAGAATCTTCCTCATCAGAAGTAAAGTATTCATTCTTTGCAGGTAGATGGCAACCACTTCATAAGGGGCATCTATGGCTAATTAATGAAAGATTAAAAGAAGGATATAAAGTATGGTTAGGTATCAGAGATGTTGAACCAGACGAAAAGAATCCTTGGACTGCAGAAGAAATTCTAAAAATGGTTCATGAAGGTGAGTTAAAAGAACTCATCTTAGAGGGTAAGGTAATTGCAACCATTATACCTGATATCGAATCTATCAACTATGGTAGAGGAGTAGGATATGATATCATAGAGCACGTACCACCAAAAGAGATTGGGGATATTTCAGCAACATCTATTCGTAATCAAATGAAAAAAGATGGTAAGCTATAAGAGACACATTGCAAAAACTATAAGTTGGAGAATAATAGGTACGATAGATACAATGATACTATCGGCACTTATAACTGGTAGTTGGGAAATGGGATTAACCATAGGTGGGGTAGAAGTTATTACTAAAATGATACTTTATTTCTTCCACGAAAGAATTTGGTATCGTTTCTCTAGGTTTGGTGTAGAAAAAAAGGATTAGTCTATATTTATATACATAGAAGGAATATTTTAAATAGTATATAAAAATGGAAGATGTTACAGAGGGGGAATCACTATTCCCTAATTTTGACCCAACAAAAGATTTATCACAAGCTCCAAAACAAAGGACAAAGAGAGGTTTAGGTGCTAAACCACTTTTAGAATCCGAGATAAAGGATATACAACAAAAAGCACGTTCTGCTGCTGAGGCAGCTAGAATGTTAGGTGTATCTTATAACACTTATAAGAAATACGCCAAGGAGTATGGGGTGTTTGAAGATTTGAAAAATCCACACGGAATTGGTATAAGAAAGGGAACGAATCCTGGAACATTGGCACATTCTTTAGATGATATTTTAAAAGGAATGTTTCCTGACTATCCAGTTTGGAAACTTAAAAAGAGATTATTGAGTAATGGGTATATGTTAGAGAAGTGTAATGCATGTGGATTTGAAGAAAGAAGGGTGACTGATTTCAGAGTTCCATTGGTATTAGATTTTATAGATGGGGATAGATGTAATCATAAACATGAGAATCTTAGGATGTTATGTTTTAATTGTTCTTTTCTTATAAATGGGAACTTAACAGGCCCTAAAAAAGAGTACGAATATTAAATTTAAATTAAATTTGGTAAATTCAATTAATTTTCGTATCTTTACTTAAATAATACATATATATTAATATAAACAAAAACAAATTATGGCAAAGTATTTTGAAGTTACAGTTGAAGTGGAAGTTGCTACACTTAAAAACGGCAATGCAAAATTAAAAAAAGAAATTTACTTGGTTGATGCTCAATCAGTAACCGAGGCTGAAGCAAGAGTTGTAAAAGACTTTACTGACGCTGGTGTAAACATTGACTACAAAGTAAGTGGAGCAAGGGAAAGCAGAATTATTAGAGTAATTGAGTAATGAGTAAAGAACCAGAAGTTATTACCGAAGAGGTAAAGGTAAAAGTTGCTAAGAGAGTACCACCAGGAGATAGGTGGACTCCTTTAGATAACTCTTCATTGGTTTTAGATTCATTGACAGATGTATTAGAGTACATCTATCAAAAGAATGGAAATACACAGTTTTATATGGATGCAAGAGAGGGGTTCACTTATGTGATTAAACAAGAAGAAAAAGTTATAGAACCAGAACCCCAAAAATCTTATTCCTTATATGGCGAGTATTAAAAAGTATTTCCGAAACACATTAATTGGATTAGCAACAATGGTGTTAGCATCAATGACTGGTAACAGTCAACTAAATGACTCTGAAAGAATGAGACAGTTAGAAAATGATGATGACTTCCATATGTTTATTTAGTCCTCTTAATATTTATAATCAAATAAAACGTTTAAATTATGAACACTATTTTAATTATCATCGGTTTGGTAGCAATAGCAACCGGTGTAGTAATCTATTTCGTAAAAGCAGGTAAAATTGCTGATAGAGATGGAGACTTAATTCCAGATGTAGTAGAAGATGGTATCGAAGATATCAAAGAAACTGCTAAAGAAGTTAAGAAGAGAGCCAAAAGAGTAGCAAAGGAAGCAAAAGATGTTGCTGACGCTGTGAAAGAAGTTGTGAAACAATCGAAAGATGTTGTGGATGCGGCTAAAGGTGGCAAGAGAAAAGGCAGAAAATCAGGTAAAATGACTAAATCATCTCTTAGAGGGATGACTAAAGTTGAGTTAGTTGATTTAGCTAAAAAAGAATTCAATGTTGAATTGGATTCATCACTTACTAAGACAAATCTTATCAACAAAGTTTACGCACTTTACAATAAGTAAATCTTAGTAATTAATGGACACGGTAGATTATTTTCATCTCATCATATTTAGTTGTTTAATATTGTTAGTAATAACAGCAACAACTATAATCGTAAGATTATCAAATAGAGTTACTGAATTAAGTTATGAACTTAAATTGGGTAGAAATAATTACCAAAAAGATTTAGATAGGTTGGAGGACAAAATTAATAGATTCTCCAACCAATCTAATTCAACCGAATCTAAATATTCTAAAGATATAGAAAAGTTAGATGAGTTAGTAAAAACACTCAATAAGGCATTAGATACTAAGATTACCAATACCACAAATGTTGAATAATTATGAAATCTAAATTTACCCCTCCTTTATCAGAGTTAATACTATTGATGTGTGTTGCATTCTCAATCGGATTTTCAGTATTTTTATTTTTAGTATTAGGTGAAGAAATGTTGGCATTGTTCATAGGTTTATGGGCACCAACTATTATGGGTTTAATAAACTACATAAACATAAAGTTTAAAAAATAAAAGATTTACTTCTTAATGAAAAATGTTACAATTCTTTTGCAGGGCAAGATACTGCAAGAAACAGTAGACTTCTTTGTAAAAAACTATCCAACTCAAAATGTAGTTATATCTACTTGGGTAGGATGTACTGTTGATTACTCAAAAATACCAGATTCTTATAAAATTATATTTGCAAAACTACCTAAAACTGGTGGTCATCAAAACATAGCTTATCAACTCCTATCTACAAATAATGGATTGAAATGTGTTGAAACTGATTATGTAATTAAACTAAGAGGTGATGAGTATTACTCCAACTTAGAATATGTGGCATATGAAATTGCTATGAATCCACATAAAATACATTGTTCCTCGGTGTTCTTTAGACATTGGGAATTTATGCAATATCACATATCAGACCATATTATAGCAGGTACTATATCTAATGTAAAATTGATGTTTGAAAAAACTAAGTTTTATATGGAAAATAATCTTGTTTATAATCTTAGAGATGGAATTAAGCATGAATTTTGGGAGCCTGAGATAAACTTAACTCGTTCTTATCTTATGGCAAAAGAACCAGAAAAATGGGGAAATATGGATGGAAGACAATTGATGGTAGATAATTTTGAAATATTAGAAATTAAGAAATTGGAGCCATATAAGGTTGTAGCAAATATATTTAATACACAATGGACAGGTGGATTTGTACCAGAACAAAATTATAGTATTTCTGATATAAATAAATTATTCTTACCAGAAAATGGAGCATATGCAGTTAATATCACATAGAGGAAACATAGATGGTATTTCTAAATTAGAAAATCAACCAGATTATATTGATTCAGCAATTGAATTGGGGTATGATGTAGAAGTTGATATTTGGTATATTGGTGGTAAAATATACTTAGGACATGATTTAGGTCAATATCAAATAGATATTAATTGGTTAAATGAACGTTCTGATAAATTATGGATACATTGTAAGAATCATCCAGCATTAGAACTAATGTGTGAAACTGATTTACACTACTTTTGGCATGATGAAGATGATATAACTATAACTTCAAAAGGTATTATATGGGCACATCCCAAAATCAAACCATTGGATAACTCAATAGCAGTATTACCCGAAAGACACAATTGGCCTGTTGGTGATTGTTTAGGTGTATGTTCTGATTATATAAAACATTATAAGTAATGGAATTGCTTTTTATAAAAATACCAAAAACTGCATCTACATTCTTTGAGAGAAATTTTGATGACAAATTTGCATCACTAAATGGTAATAAAATAACTATACGCTCTGTTGGTCATGCATGGACATATCCTACTAAAATAAAAGGTTGGTTAGACTGGGACAACTCAGAACAACAATGGGGTATTTATAGAGATGTAAAAACATTTCCAATTGAACCAGTTGATAGATTGGTAACAATAGTTAGAAACCCATTTGAATTATTATTTAGTTATTTTAATTACGATTGGGCATGGTGTAGGAGTTCTCATCAACTACCAACAGGTGAATATACCAAAAAAGATTTCCAAAAATTTGTAGATATTTATTTGGATGATAATATACCATTTCATGCACCGGCATTTAAAAAATCTTTGTTTTCTCAACTAAAGGATGAAAAGGGTAATTGGATACTTAAACCAAACAGTATAGTTATTAGATTTGAAAGGTTAACCGAAGACATATCCATATTCAGTAGAATGGTAGATGTGCCAATTACCGACCATCGTGATGTTGCTAAGAATAAAGCAGGTAAAAAACCATGTAAATGGAATGAGGCGTATAGAAAAGACCAAATTCAAAAATTAAATGAACTATGGAAAGATGATTTGGAATATTTTGATTATTCATTTGATGACTTACCTAAAAAAAGTACCAAACTTAACACAAAAAAACCAAAGATTGCATTATGTTTTAGTGGATTTATAAGAGATATAGATAAAACTAAAGATTTTTGGAATCCGTTGATTGAAAAATATGATATTGATTTATATGGTTCATTTTGGGATGATGAAAGTGGGGATGATACTATTCAAAATTTAAAAAAAATATACAATTTTAAAGAATTGGAATTTGAAAAATATTCTAATTTTAAAAAATCAACCTTAGATGTCATAACTCCTTATATAGAACCACCATCACATTTGGTATCTAATTTAATTCATTATGCCAAAAACTTTCCTACACTTTCAATGTGGTATAAGATTTGGAAAGCAAATATGTTATCTAAATCATTGGATATAGATTATGATATTGTTCTTAGAGGCAGAACCGATACGTTAATGAATAAAGATTTAAAAATCGAGTTAAATAAATATTTAAATGTACCATCGGGTAAAGTAAAAACTGACAATTGGCCAAATTCAGATGGTGTATGTGATATATTTGCATTTGGTGAACCTAAGCTAATGGACTACTATTCTTCTATTTATTTAAATCTATTGGAATATGTGAATCAAGGCCATTATATGATTCCACCAGAAAATTTACTTAGAGTACATATGAGTAAAGTAGATATTGATATCAGATTTTTTGTTTGTAATTTAGAAATAACTAGACATTCTAAAGGTACTCCAAATGAGACATATGATAGAAGTAAACCAACATCAGATGAAATATTACCATCAACCTTTATAGATTCTACACCAAATAAAGATATTACTTGGACTTCTTCAATTAGAAATAATCTAAAATTTTAATTTTCTTATATTTAAGTGGGAAACAAATTCCCCAATATGGAAAATAAAATAAAAGAAATACTAGAAAGACTTGAAGATGCAATTTCATATGAAGATTGGAATGGTGTGGAAGACTCAAGAAAAGAACTGATGTTTTTACTAGAAGAATTACAATCAGATTTCCCATCATACGAAGATTTTTAAAATCTTATTTATATAATTTTTACTTATACTTGACATTTCAATTAAATTAATTTGAAAATAATTTAAAAAAAAGTACCAAAAAATTTGGTAGCTTAAAAAATTATTCTTATATTAGTCTTGTAATTGAGTGGGGGAGTTATCTCCATTATTAAAATCTTAAAACCTATAATATGTCTGGAAGAAAAACGATTGAAGTAACTGAAATTTTAAATTGGGGTAATCATCAATTATCTCGTACTGATGAATTTGCAACTGATAAATTCAAGGCTGGGATATCGGTGATGATTGAACACCTTCTTCTTCAGAGTAAAAACTATAATGGGTATATGAACTTACCTAATGGTAGTGAGTACACTCGGTGTTATTATTCAAAATAATTTGAAAATAAGTGAGAAAAAGTTTGGTAGTCTCAATTCTTTTTCTTATATTAGTAGTGTAATTGATTGGGAGTGATTGTAGCTCCATTAACATAAACCTTAAAACTTTAAAATATGAGTAAATACGGAAATTCTTCTTACTGGTTGAAAGATTGGGAAGATGATGATATTGTAGTTGATACAATGAATGATGTGGAAAAAAAGTCACATGACCTTTACAAACTTTCTTCATCCAAACGAGCTATTTCTAACTTCGTAAACATCGTTACTAATGACCAAATTTCAGTAAAGTTCAGTCAACGAGGTGATTCTTATACTGATGGTAAATCAGTTGTAATTGGTTCTGATATTATAGAACCAAAGGATTTTGATATTGCAGTTGGACTTGCTCTTCATGAAGGTTCTCATATTAAACTTTCTGATTTTAATTTACTTAGTGATATCTACAACTTAGTTCCTCAACATATTAAGGATGGTGCCATTAAGAAAGGTATTATGAATCCTATTGAAGTGATTAAAAACATTTGGAATGTTGTTGAGGATAGACGAATTGATAAATTTGTTTTTGACTCTGCTCCTGGCTATAGAGAGTATTACCGAAAAATGTATGATAAGTACTTTAATGATAAACTGATTGATAAGGGTCTTCTATCTGATGAATATACAGATGACACGATTGACTCTTATATGTTTAGAATTATTAATATTCATAACAAGAATACTCGATTGTCTGCCTTAAAGGGTTTAAGAGAGATTTACAAGGTAATTGGACTAGGTACTATATCTAGACTAAAAACCTCTAAGGATTCATTTGAGGTTGCATTAAAGGTATTCCAAATTATCATGAGTAACTTACTTTCATCAGAAGATGGTGAAGGTGATGGAAATGGTGACAATAACCAACAAAATGAAGAATCTCAAGATGGTCAAGGTGGTTCTAATGAACCTAGAGATATGACCGATGAGGAGTTTGAAGAGTTATCTAACTCAATCAATGGTTCGGCTCCTTCTGGTGGTTCTGATGAACCTTCAAATGGTGGTAGTGGAATGGATGTTGATAATATGCCAGATGATATGGATGGTACTCCATCAGATTCAACTTCTAACGATAGTAAATCATCTGATAAGGTAAAACTAACTGATAAACAAAAAGACCTTCTTAAAAAGAAAATTCAAAAACAAGAAAAGTTTATGGATGGTGATGTTCGTAAAAAGAAAATCACTAAAAAAGATAACCAAAATCTTAAAGCAATTGATGAAAGTGGTTCTGAAGTTACCAATGTTGGTTCAAACCTTCAGAATGGTTGGGGTAGAGTTTACAAAGGTACACAATGTATCGTAGTTAAGAAACTTACTAAATCACTACTAGAATCTGAGATGTTTCCAATGACTCATAACAATTGGTGGAATCAGAAAGAAGATGGTCTAATCAAAAGAAGCTTTGAAACTGAAGTTTTAGAAGGTGTTAGAATTGGTACTATATTAGGAAAGAAACTTCAAGTGAGAGGTGAAGATAGAAATACAGTTTTCAATCGCCAAAAACATGGTAGAATTGATAAAAGAATGATTTCATCTCTAGGATTTGGAAATGAGAATGTATTCTCTTATATAGAAACTGATTCTTATAAAAAAGCCAACCTCCATGTATCTATTGATGCTAGTGGTTCTATGGGTGGTGAAAAGTGGACTAGTACTTTGAAAAACGTAGTTGCATTATGTAAGGCAGTAGATATGATTCAAAATCTATCTATACAAGTTACATTCAGAACTACTAGTAATAACAATCCTTATATTGTACAGGCATATAATTCTAATATAGATAAGTTCTCTAAAGTAAAACAAATGTTTCCAACACTTCATCCAACTGGCACTACACCAGAGGGATTATGTTTCGAGGCTATTATGAAAAACTTCTTAGGAAGTACAAACGACATGGATTCTTACTTCCTTAATATATCAGATGGTGAACCTTACTTTGGTAACAGCGAACTTTATTATTCTGGTGATATTGCATTTGACCATACTCGTAAAATGGTTAAACAAATAGAGGCCATGGGAATTAAAACCCTATCTTACTATGTTGAACAATGGGTAAATTCAGGTGATGAACCTTCTAGAGGTTTCAAAATAATGTATGGTAAATCGGCAAAACTTATCGATATTACTAACGTATCTCAAATCACCAAAACAATAAATCAATTGTTTTTATCAAAATAATTTAAAAAAAAGTGAGAAAAAGTTTGGTAGTCTCAAATATTTTTCTTATATTAGTATAGTAATTGAGTGGGGGTGATTTCCCCAAAACGTTAAACCTTAAAACAAATAAAATTATGAAAGATTTCAAAATCGGATTCGTTACAAATGAAGTTTACAAAGTAGAACAATTTGGTAACTCATTTAAATTGATTGATTCTAAAGGTAGTAAAGTTGGTACTATGGGAATCGGAACTGGTACTCGGAAGGGTGCTTTTAATGAAGGACTTGCCTTGCAGGCTTTTGTTAACAAGAATGGTAAGAAAGTTTACCGAAAAGTTAGTATGGATGTTTATAACAATTTAGTTGCTCCAATGGCTACCGAAGGTGGTGGAGTACAATTTGAAGATAAATCAGACCACACTGCTATTAAAGATTTTATCCACAAAGGTTCGGTCAATCTAAAACCAATAGAATTGGTAATGACTGATTTAAAGTGGAAATACTTAGTTCGTTCTGCAGTTCGTGCTAAGAATATTATGATGACTGGCCCTGCAGGTTGTGGAAAAACCATGGCTGCAAAATCCTTGGTGAAGGCTTTGGATAGACCAGATTTTTACTTCAACTTGGGTGCAACTCAAGACCCACGTGCAACTTTGATTGGTAATACCCAATTCGATTCTAAGAATGGTACTTACTTTTCAGAATCATCATTTGTGAAGGCATTAAAAACTCCAAATGCTGTAATTCTATTAGATGAATTATCACGTGCCCATCCTGATGCTTGGAATATCTTAATGACTGTACTTGACCAAGGTCAACGATACATCAGATTAGATGAGGCAGAAGGTTCACCAATTGTGAATGTTGCCGAAGGTGTTACCTTTATTGCAACTGCCAATATTGGTAATGAATATACTTCAACTAGAGTTATTGACCGAGCAATTCTTGACCGATTTGTAACAATTGAAATGGATGTTCTTAATGATGAACAAGAATTTGGTTTGTTGAAGTTTATGTTCCCAGAAGTGAACGAAGAAGATTTAAAGGCTGTTGCCGAGATTTCACATCACACTAGAACTCAATCTATGAGTGACAGTGGTAAAGTGACAGCTATGGTTTCTACTCGTGCTAGTGTTGAGATGGCTGGATTGATTTATGATGGATTCGATTTATTCGAATCTGCTGAGATTTCAATCTTTCCTTTCTTCTCTAACGATGGAGGAGTTGATTCTGAACGAACTTATGTTAAACAATTAGTTCAGAAATATGTGAAGGATGAGGGTGATGCTCTCTTTACTGAACAAGAAACCGAAACGAATTCGGAAGATGAGATTCCGATGTTTTAAGGTTAATCAATTACGCAGAGAAATAGGGGAGCTCTCAACTCCCCTAAATCTCATTAATTTAAAACCTATTAAATGTTAAAAAAGATAAATTGGAAATTTAGAAAAATACATATAACAATATCACCACTCATTATTTTCATCAATAACACATGGGAAGGTTGGGGATTTGATTTGTTAAATGTTAAATATAATCTTTCAGAAGGTTCTCTTCTAAAGATGACTTGGACACTACCCAATGGTGCAGATAAGAACTTCACATTTAGTGGAGATTTCTTATTCCTAAGAACACCACTTTTAAATGAACTATTAGATATTGAAGATTCTATGTTATGGGGACATAATACTAAGTGGGATACTATTAAACATTGGATACTAACTTTTATATTCAAATAAGATATGAAGATATACAAATTAGATAGCAAAAGAAAAGTAAGAGTATTAGAAATAACTACCAATGAAGGTAATTTAATCCAAACATCTGGATTGTTAGATGGTAAAAAGGTACAACATACCAAATTATGTAAACCAAAGAATATCGGAAAGGTAAATGAAACTACCGAAGTAACTCAATCTGAATTTGAAGCTGAAGCTCTTATTGTTAAAAAATTAAGAGAAGGGTATTTCAAAACTATTGAAGAAGCTCAAAGTGTTAATGTAATTCTACCTATGTTGGCTAATGATTATTTCAAAAAAGAAAAGAAAGTACAATTCCCTTGCTATGCTCAACCAAAATTAGATGGTATGAGGGGATTGGGAAATGATGGAAAATTAACCTCAAGAGCAAATAAAGAAATTATTACTCTGAAACATATTCAATCTGATTTGGAAGGAATTGAAGATTATATCGATGGTGAACTATATGCACATGGATTGACATTTCAAGAGAATATGAAAATTATAAAGAAATATAGAGAAGGTCAAACTGAAAATGTGAAATACCATGTATATGATATGATTTCAGATAAACCATTTATAGAACGATATTCAGATTTGAAAACCATAGTAGAAAACAAACCAAATATAGAAGTAGTTCCATTAGTAGAAATCAATAACCCAGAAGAGTTAGAAGCTTATTATGGGAAATTTATGAGTGAAGGATATGAAGGTATAATGATACGATGGGGAACTGATGGATATAAAGTTAATGGTAGAAGTGATAACTTATTGAAGTATAAAAAGTTCTTTGATGTAGCTGTTCCAATTGTGGATATTACACCTAATGATGCAATTCCAACTCACGGAACTATTTGGATAGAATACAACGGAAAAGTTGTAAAGACTGGTGCTAGATTATCTCACGAAGAACGAGAGGATATTTTAACCAATAAAGAAGAATATATAGGAAAAACTGCAGAAGTTAGATACTTTGAAACTACTGATGATGGTTCATTGAGATTTCCTGTATTCTGCGGCATAAGATTAGATAAATAAAAATATGAGTAAACAAACTAAAGATTGGATGGAAAAGTTAGTTGAGAACTATCGAGTACCAACTGAAGAAGAAACTAAACAAAATACCGAAAAGAAAAAGGTACTTAATGAATCTCAACTTAAAAAGATTTTAAGTAAAGATTAGGATATTCGAAAAAGATTTCGTATATTTGTATAACAAATTAGAAATATGGCTTATAATCCATTTAGATATTTTACAGAAGGTAAGTATAGAAAGAGACCTTTAAAGTCAAAATTCCCACTTCTATTGAAGATTAGGAATGGTGATTTTGAATACTCACCATACTTCAGAGAAGCAGATGATAACGAAAAATTATACAATAAGATGTATAATCACTTTATGGAAACATCTTTGATTGTTGATATCAATGATAGAAAAGTAGAGGCTCATGAGTTTGCTAAGATGAAGAGAATCAAACAAAATAAGTTGATGGAAGTTGGAATTGACGAAGAGCAAACTAGGTTGTTTCAATTAAGAAAAGAATTGACTGAGGAGTTCGGAAAGGATTTGTGGGAAAAATGTTTGGAGAAAAAGAGAGGAAAGGGTACTACCGAAGATATGTATTGGTGGTATAAGAAACAATGTAAGATGGGACAAACACCATCAGAGATGGCAATTGCATTGGGTAGAACAACAACAAAAGGATTAAGATGATGATGAAAGCATATATGAAAGTATATAAGAGTATTAAATCAGCAGATTATATTCATTTAAAGAATGGTTCAGTAATGAATCTAATAAATAATTTTAATAATATATATAATAGTGAGGCAAGATACAAGGAGTTAATCTTTGATTTTGACCAAAAATTAAAAATGTTCGAAGAGAACGAAAACAATAAGTAAAATGGAAATTGTAAAAAGTAGATACGGTTTAGATAGAACTGTTGAGAAGATTGGGTCAGACCGATTACGAGTTATGGG
>Ga0209653_1000165_pt1 | contig 57821 bp, 45 predicted proteins | sample SaaInl6LU_22_DNA_FD_184644 | JGI IMG/M metagenome (GOLD analysis project Ga0209653, IMG submission 184644) | Marine microbial communities from expanding oxygen minimum zones in the Saanich Inlet - ESP_116LU_22_DNA (SPAdes) (version 2) | ecosystem: Environmental > Aquatic > Marine > Intertidal... | reverse complement strand
TCAGTTGTGCCAACAGCAGCTTTCGGAGCTTATTTATATGCTGATGATTTTTATGCCAGTTTATCATTACCTCAACTTCTAACATCAACATTTGATATCCAAAGAGATTATGAAGATAATAGTCTTGTTGCCGATGGTCTAACAAATCATATATATGTTGGAGGGGGATATATCAAAGAGTTGAATAGTAACTTTACGCTAGAGCCCTCTGTTTTATTTATGTTTGCTCCACCGGCTCCATTATCATTAGAGATTATGTCTAAAGTGATTTATAAAGATATGCTTTGGACAGCTCTTTCTTATAGGCTAAATGATGCTGTGGCGTTATATATAGGTGTAGATATCAATGAAAAATTCTACTTAGCGTACGCTCATGATTTTGTTACTTCTGAACTTTCAAAAGTTTCTTCTGGAACAAATGAGTTCAAATTAGGATTCAGATTTAATCAGCCTAAATAGAAAAAGTCCCTTAAATTAATAAAGGACTTTTAAGTTGTCTAACAATAAAGCTAACCAAAAACAAATGTTACGACTCAACAAATCTATCTAAATTGCTGAGTTTTAACTTTTTACAAAAACATATTTTTTAACATTGATATGTTAGTTAAACCCATTTAAAAGAATTTTTACAGCCTTTTTCTTACTCACTTAAAAGCATGATATTACTAGGTTACTTCTTGGCGTTAATTGCTGGTGTTTTTCTTGGATTATTTGGTGGTGGAGGATCTATACTAATAGTTCCCATTTTAGTGTATTTAATGGGTATAAATCCAATTAGCGCAACTGCTTATTCACTGTTTATTGTAGGTATAGCGTCTTTGTTTGGTTCTCAACAATACATTTATAAAAATCAAATTAATATTAAAATTGGATTAATATTTGCTTTACCATCGTTTATTGGAGTGTTTACAAGTCGAAAGTGGGTATTGCCTAATATTCCCGAAATTCTTCATATTTCTGATATACTTTCTATTTCAAAAGAGACCTTTATTTTAGTCTTTTTTGCATTGGTAATGTTATTAGCGTCATTATCAATGATTTTTTCCTGGAAACCAAAATCTTTGTCGGCTAGTAATAACTACTTATGGATAATTATTGACGGCTTTATTGTTGGAATTATTACTGGTTTAGTTGGTGCTGGCGGTGGTTTTTTGATAGTTCCAGCGTTATTATTATTTACCAATATTAATATAAAGGATGCCGTTGGAACATCGCTACTAATCATTACAATTAAGTCTTTGCTTGGTTTTATTGGAGAGTTTTCAAACCCTATAGAATGGGATTTAATGTTATTATTTAGTGTCTTATCTATTATCGGTGTTTATTTAGGGGTATACATATCAAAACATATAAATAGTCCTACATTAAAAAAAACATTTGGTATTTTTGTTTTACTTATGGCCATTGTGATTCTAATAAAAGAAACTTAAATATAAACTTACTTAAAATTTTAAAGCCTTATGAAAATTGAACAATTGTACACCAAATGTTTATCAGAAGCCACTTACTACATAGAGTCTAATGGAGAGGCGGCAATTATTGACCCTTTGAGAGATGTTGATGTTTATGTCGATATGGCAAAAAAAGAGGGGGTAAAAATCAAGTATATTTTTGAAACACATTTTCATGCTGATTTTGTTTCAGGGCATTTAGATTTAGCAAAAAGAACAGGAGCAAGTATTATTTATGGTCCAAATGCAGAAGCAACGTTTGACTTTCATAAAGCAAAAGATGGCGAGTTATTCCAATTGGGAGATATTAGTATAACCCTTTTACATACTCCAGGGCATACCATGGAGTCATCTTGTTTTTTACTAAAGGATGAAGAAAATAAAAACCACTGTGTATTTACTGGAGACACTTTATTTGTAGGAGATGTCGGTAGACCAGATTTAGCAGTCAAAGCAGGCCATATTACACAAGAAGATTTAGCAGGGTATTTATTTGATTCTATACACACTAAATTGATGCCCTTAGAAGACAATGTCATTGTGTTTCCAGGACATGGTGCAGGTTCAGCTTGCGGAAAAAATATTGGAACAGAAATGTCATCAACAATTGGAGAGCAGAAACAAACGAATTACGCTCTTCAAGATATTTCAAAAGATAAGTTTATTGAAGAAGTAACAAATGGTCTACTAGCGCCACCATCCTATTTTTTTACTGACGTAAGCATGAATAAAAATGGCTATGAAGACATTGACGAGGTCTTGGATCGCAACTTAAATCCAATGACTTACACAGATATTATCAAGGCACAAGCTAATGGTGTATGCTTACTAGACACGAGAGAACCTTCAGATTTTAGAAAAGGATTTATAAAAGGATCAATCAATATTGGATTAAACGGTCAGTATGCTCCGTGGGTTGGGGCACTAATTGACCCACGTTCTACATTAGTTTTAATTACCGATATAGGCTCAGAAAAAGAAGCCATAACACGTCTTGCTAGAGTCGGTTATGAGAAGGTGCTAGGGTTTTTAGATGGGGGAATTGATGCTGTTGAAGATGTATTGCATAAAATTGAAAATGTAAATTCTGCCAATGTTCCTCGATTGATTGTTGAAAGAAAAGCAGTTGTTTTAGATGTAAGAAAACCTGCTGAGCTTCAAAACGGTTTTGTTGAAGGCTCTACACATATTAGGCTTCAAGAATTACCAGAAAAATTGTCGACATTAAATAAAGATGATACTTTTATAGTGTATTGTGCTGGCGGATACCGTTCAATGATTGCTTGTTCATTATTAGCATCAAATGGTTTTAACTCCTTGATTAATGTAGAGGGAGGCTATGCTAAATTATCTAATGAAGATTTATCAATTGCTTATAGTGGCTCATGTCAATTAAAATAAATATGGATAGAAAAATAACACTGATAGATGTAAGAACACCACTTGAGTTTAGTTGTGGTAATGTAAAGGGGTCAATAAATATTCCAATGAATGAAGTTGTTCAGCGCTTAAGTGAGATAAAAGAGTTAGAGCCAATGCTTGTATTTTGTAAGTCAGGTGCTCGTTCTCAGAAAGTAGTTGATTATTTAAAAGATAATGGAGTAGTGGAAGTTGAAAATGGCGGAGGATGGATGGAAGTAAATGCTTCTATAAATCAGTAGCCTCAATAGCTTTAAACTCATAACCAAGATCACTAAAATACTTTAAAGTTTTAGGCAGACAATATGTAACGTTTTCTAGAGCTTTATCATTTTCGTGAAAGACTATGATTGAGCCATTTTTTGTTTTTTTCTTTATTAAGTTAAAACACTTTTCCGCTGTCATTTTCTCATGAAAATCCCAACTTAAAACATCCCACATTATAATTTTATATGTCTTTCTTAAGCGCCAGATTTGTGAGGGTTTTATTTTACCATAAGGCGGTCTAAATAGTTTAGTATTCAGAATCTTATTACATTTTTCAACATCAGAATAGTAACGGCTATTTTTAGTTAACCAGCCATTTGGATGAGAAAATGTATGATTTCCAACCGAATGATTATTTTCTAATAACTCCTTGTGTAAAGATGGTTTTGATTCAGCCTCTTTGCCTAGCAGAAAGAACGTCGCTTTAGCATTATATTTGGCTAACTCTTGTAATATAAATGGCGTTAATTTAGTGTGGGGGCCATCATCAAAGGTAAGGTAGATTACTTTTTTCTTAGTTGGGATATTCCAAACTAATGAAGGGAACACTTTATTCAGAATCCCCGCCATTAATTTGATAAGGTTATAGCAATATTAAATTTCAATCCTATTGATATTGATTGTATAGCTCAACGATTTTCTCTTGCGATTCATTATCACTGTATTTTGTCGTAATACTATAAAGGTTAGAAACTATTTGATTAGCAAGCTGATATTCCCTTTGCATTTTACTTAGGATTTTATCATCAACACTGTTATAGTATTCTAATTCATCAAAGTAGGTGTCAGTAAGAATGGACACAATGTTTTGAGCCTTTTCCTTTTTTCCGATTCTATAATATACCTCTGCCATCGGAAGGTTAAAATAATTGAAAGGAATAGCTTCATTTGGCATAATTTCCAAACATCTGTCAATAACATTCTCTGCTCTCTCAAAGTCTCCTTCACGAATTAAGGCTTCAGCTAATCTCACGAAGTTATTTCTAAAGTTCATGGTCATCCTCATGTTCGTTTCATCTAAATATACATTAGGATCTTGCATGTTACCCCATTTAAATTTGTTCATTAAGTTGTCATACATAATGTCTGAGGCTACTTCACCAGTTTGTCCATCGGCTGAATTTGCCAAGTAAGGAACAAATCTGTAAGCCAACCCTTCTAGTTGGAAATATTTTTCAAGCCCCATAAAATTTCCTGAGCCTACCGTAATAGCGAAATAAATAGGTCTATCCCAATTAAAATTAGCAAGGATGTCTAATACCATCATTTCGTTTTTGTTGATGCTACTTCCAGAAAGTTCCCATTTTACTTCGTCAACAATTCTACTAGTGTCTTTCGCTTCAACAATTCCTTTTGCAATTATTTCTTTTTTATTAATTGGAATCTTTAGCTTATTTGTAGGGCAGTAGTCGGCTTTCTGTCCATTTCGGGTTAAGCCTTTGGTCTTATCGTTATCACTTGCAATGAAGTTAATAACGTCTTTGACATCGACGTAGCCTTTTCCATTATCTCGAATGATTACATAATCTCTTGTGCCTTGCTTGTACTTCTCCCATTCCATAGAGGTTGGGATTGGGCCTGCATCATATGCTGCACGTCTCATCTGGTCAATATACCAGTCAGTATTAAATAAGCTTAAGTTTACAACTCTAATATCGGTTCTAATTCCTTCAACTTCTTGAGCATACCACAATGGGAATGTATCGTTATCGCCATTTGTAAATATAATAGCATTCGGCGCACAAGAATTCAGATAATTAGCTGCAACATCTCTTGCGGTGTAGCGGTCTGAACGGTCATGATCGTCCCAATTTTCTTTAGCCATTAAGGTGGGCACAAGTAACACGCACAAAGCAGTAGCGATTACTGAGCTATTTAACTTTGATAATTTTTTAGAGAGAAAATCGATAACTGCTAATACTCCTAGTCCAACCCATATCGAATAGGCATAAAAAGACCCAACGTAAGCATAATCCCTCTCTCTAGGTTGAAAAGGGTATTGATTTAGATAGACAACAATTGCTAGTCCAGTGAATAAAAATAGCAGCAGAACGACAAAGGCATCTTTATTGTTTTTGTTGAATTGGTATAACATTCCAATTAAACCCAGTAAAAACGGCAGCATAAAGTAGATGTTTCTACCTTTATTATTAGCCATATTTTCTGGTATGATGTCTTGAGGTCCTAGACCTCTAATTGTGTTGTCTATGAAAGGTATGCCACTTAGCCAATTTCCTTTGTTGATTTCACCATGCCCTTGTATATCGTTTTGTCGACCAGAGAAATTCCACATAAAATATCGCCAATACATATGCCCAATCTGATAACTAAAGAAATACTTTAAATTTTGCGAAAAAGTCGGCGGTCGATTAGTGTTTTTGTGTCCGCTCCACTGTTGATATGCTTTGGCATGAGAAGCTTGTGAAGAGCTCCACATTCTTGGGAAAAAGCCTGAAAATTTAGAGTCGTAAACTGGTTTTGATTTTTTTCTATCATTTGTAATTACATATTCTCCTTTTTCTTCATCTTTAGTATATACTGGGTTGCCATCTTTTAAATCTACGATTTTGGCATTGTAATACTGACCATTTAATATTGGCCAATCGCCATATTGCTCTCTGTTTAAATAAGATAATAGACTTACTGCGTCTTCAGGGTTGTTTTCGTCAATGGGCGTGTTAGCGTTTGACCTAATAACCAATATAAAAAATGTAGAGTAACCGATAAGAATAGCGGCGAAACTCACTAACGATATCCCAAGAATATCTTTATTGTTCTTTTTAGCATATTTTAATCCATAGACAATTCCTGATACAATGAGGATGAAATAAATTATTGTTCCAGTGTTGAATGGCAAGCCAGCGGTGTTGATGAAAAACAATTCAAACTTTCCGGCAAGACTAACTATTCCTGGAATAATAAAGCCTTGTAGTCCACCAGTAACTATTACCGCTAATAAAAAGACTTTCATCAATGCCATTTTATTAACTTCATGTTTTTTGAAAAAGTAAATGAAAATTACTGCTGGAATAGCCAAAAGGTTAAGTAAGTGAACGCCAATTGATAAGCCAATCAGATATGCTATAAGAATAATCCACCTAGAAGAATACTTATCGTCCGCTTCGCTTTCCCATTTTAAAATTGCCCAAAATGTTATAGCAGTAAAAAATGAGGACATAGCATATACTTCACCTTCAGTCGCAGAAAACCAGAACGAATCTGAAAAAGTGTAGGTCAATCCGCCTACTAAAGCGCTTCCTAAAATGGCGATTTTGTTCGCTAAAGTGATGTCTCCTTCAGGACTAACGATTTTCTTTGCAAATGCACTAACGGACCAAAACAAAAACAAAATAGTTAAGGCACTACATAGTGCTGACATGATATTTATCATGAAAGCAATATTAGCCGTATCAGTTGCAAAAAGACTAAAAAACCTTCCGATAAGTTGGAAAAATGGCGCGCCAGGAGGGTGGCCAACTTCTAATTTGTATGCCGTGCTTATGTATTCGCCGCAATCCCAAAAACTAACTGTCGGCTCTATAGTTGCGTAATAAACAATAAATGCTATTGTGAAAGTTATCCATCCAAATAGGTTGTTTAGCTTTGAGTAGGTCATAGTATTGTGAGTAAATTTGGTTTGTGGCGAATTTAATAAATTAATTAATCATAGGCCTTACAATTTTGAATCAACAAAATAAAATATTTGATTCTTTGCAAAAGAGCTATAAATTATTATTTTTGCTCCCCCTTTATTGCCCGATGGTGTAACTGGCAACACGTCTGGTTTTGGTCCAGAAGAGTCTAGGTTCGAGCCCTAGTCGGGTAACTATAATTCTTTAGCAAACGCATACAAATAAAAAAAATTGTATATTTGCTATTACTATTACACTTTAACAACCAACTTAACAAGTTACTAATATGAAAAGTATTCTACGAAAAAGTACTAAGTCGACTATTGTCTTAGCATTATTATTTTCTCTATTTGCTCTATCTACAAGCGCTCAGGATTTTAATCCAGAAGTTTCTTTTAGCTTAGAAAATACTGTGGCAGATCAAACATCAACATTATCTTTTGTGATTTCACAATCCGAAGGCGAGTCTGATATCGAAAACAGTTCAATAACAATCAATGGCGGTTCATTTGATTTCAATTCAATCTCAGTTGGAGACCTTATTGGAAGTGGTTCTGGATTTTTTACTGGAGGTGCTAACAGTGGGGAGTTCACTTTAGTTGTAAGTTCATTTACAGCTACTACTGCTGACTTAGATATCATGAGTGATAACGAAATGATAGGCGCAATGCAGCTTTCTAATACAAATGATGGTGTATTAATTTATTGTGCTAACACTTATGAGGATGGAAATAACACAACTGCTGGAAACAGTTTTCAGTTTGAATTAGTAGGAATATTTACTAACCCAATGAATAATGAAATAACAATGACATCTTTCTTGTCTTCTGAGTTAGATCAGCAATCAGAAAGCTCTGCTTCATTTGATTTATCTGCATACTTTAACCCTATGCTAGCAGTTACGCTTTCAAGTCAAGAGCCTTCAGCTTTTACTGATCTTACTTTCGATGTAAGCCAGGATGCTGGTCAGGAAGATATATCTAGCGTTACATTTGTATTTGATGGTGGTTCGTTTGCTTTATCGTCTTTTAATGTTGGTGATGTAGTTGGTAGTGGTTCAGGTTCTTTTGGAGGTGATTTTGCATCCGGAGATTACTCAATAGTTGTAACTGAGGTAACTGCTTCAACTGCAATGTTTAATGCCGTTGATGGAGAGGATATTTTAGCAATGTTTTCTGTAGTTAATTATGCTGATGGTGGTGCTGAAATTTCTTCTAACGCTCCAGCGGACAACAATTCAACTACGGCTGGAAACAGTAATGTCTTTACATTATCAAACATTTTCGTTAACCCTAGTGCTGACGTGATATCAATGACAGCAAGTTTTATTTCAGAATTACAATCTTCTGAATCAATGACGTTTGAATATGAGTTGTTAGAAACAGTTGATTTTAGCCCAGTGCTTGAAGTCTCATTTTCTAACACCGATTGTGATGTAGCTAACGATTTAACGTTTACAATTTCTCAAGACAACGGTGAAATTGATATGGCATCATCTATCCTTACCATGACAGGTGGATCATTTGATTTCTCAGCATCACAAGTTGGAGATTTAGTTGGAACTTCTTCTGGCTTTTATGCTGGTGATATTGCCTTTAACTTAAGTTTATTCATAAGTGAGTTTACGGCGGATGGTGCAGTACTTTTAGCAGTCAATGATGATGATGAAACACAAACTTCAACATTCACACTTATCAATTTAGCTGAAGGTGTTCAAATTACTGCTACATCCCCAGGAGAATTTGGTGAGCAAAACAACACTACAGCTGGTAACAGTACCACAGTTACATTATCCAATGTATTTGTAAATCCAGCTGAAGGCGATTACGAATTTTACGGCTCGTTTACATCCGAACTAAATAACTTTTCTGAATTTGGTGGTGGATATAGCATTGTATGTCCATGTGATGATGTGGAGTTTTCACAAGAAATTACATTATGTCCTGGAGAAACATTCACAGTAGGTGAAAATACTTACGAGCTTGCAGGAGAATATGTTGACGTATTTACACTAGAGTCTGGTTGCGATAGTACAGTAACAACTACTCTAGCATTCTTTGACGTATCGACGCCAACGCTTTCTGGTGAAGCAAACGTATTCGAAAACACTGCGCATGATTACACCTCTGATGCAAATGCTGAGTCTACACTAGAATGGGGCGTTGTAAATGGCGAAATTACTTCAGGTCAAGGTACATCAACAGTTGAAATTACATGGGGTGATGGTCCTTCAACAGGTACAGTTTGGTTGATAGAAACAGACGAGAACGGATGTAAAGCAGATACAGCATTTTTAGAAGTTACAATTTCTGAAGTTGTAGGAATTACTGAAAACGATATAGCATCAGTAAGTGTTTATCCAAATCCATTTAAAGAATTTACTACTGTAGAGTTTAATAATTCGGATAATGATATTTATCGAATTAGTTTAATGGATGCTAGTGGACGTATCGTTATGAATGCTTCTACTCAATCAAATAAGTTCATCATTAAGAAAGAAAACCTTAACGAAGGTATTTACTTCCTTGAGATTGACGGAAAATATAAATCACGACAAATTGTTGTGATTCAATAACACAAAAAAGCCCCAAATTTTGGGGCTTTTTTTTTGATTTCAAATAGCGATAAGCAATACGATTTATAGTACGAGCTTTAATAAATCAACAATTAAATCTCCAACTTTTGCATATTCTCTAAAAAACATTACATTTGCAGAGAGAATTATTTGATATACGAGGGGGCATGCAGCCCCTTCTTTTATTAGTTATGCTAACGAAAGAAAAGGTACAAGAATTAATAGACGAGTTCATTTTGGAAAATGATTCTGTATTTTTAGTATCATTCAAAATGAGCCCTTCTAAACAAATTGAAATTTTAATCGATTCCACTGATGGCGGAGTTAGCGTTAAAAATTGCATACAACTTAGCAGACATATTGAAGGTAATTTTGATAGAGAAGAGGTAGACTTCTCATTGTTAGTTTCAAGTGCAGGATTGAGCGAGCCGTTTAAAGTTTTTAAGCAGTATAAAAAGAATATTGGTAAAAACGTTAACGTCTTTTTAAAGGAAGGCGCAAAAATATTTGGCAAAATGATTGATGCCGAAGAAGGCAAGGGAATTACACTTGAAACAACACGAAAAGAAAAAGTAGGAAAGAAAAAAACAAATATTATTGAACAGCAGTCTTTTAGTTTTGATCAAATAGACAAAACCAAGATTGTAATATCATTTTAAACAATTAATTAAAGATGAACGCAACAAATCTAATTGAGTCATTCTCGGAGTTTAAAGAGTTTAAGAATATCGATCGTGAAACGATGATGAATGTTCTTGAAGATGTTTTTAGAAATGTTATGATAAAACAATTTGGCACAGATGAAAACATTGATGTCATTATTAACATTGACAAAGGCGACTTAGAAATTTGGAGAAATAGAGAAATTGTAGCAGATGCGGATATTGAAGATTCTAACCTTCAAATTGCCTATGCAGATGCAATCAAAATTGAGCCTGACTTTGAAATTGGTGAAGAAGTTTCCGAACAAGTTTTTTTAGAAGACTTTGGAAGAAGACAAGTACTTTCATTAAGACAAACATTAACCTCCAGAATCTTAGATTTAGAGAAAAAAGAGGTTTTCGATAGATATGAAGATAGAATAGGTGAAATTATCAATGGTGAAGTTTATCAGGTTTGGAGAAATGAAGTATTAATACTTGATGGAGAAGAAAACGAGTTAATATTACCAAAATCAGAAGCTATACCAAGTGACTTTTTCAAAAAAGGCGATACTGTCAGAGCAGTAGTGAAAAGCGTTGAGATGAGAAACCATAATCCATTGATTATACTTTCTAGAACTGCTCCAGAATTCTTGGCCCGTTTATTTGAGCAAGAAGTGCCAGAAGTTTTTGACGGCTTAATTACCATCAAGAAGATTGTTCGTGTACCAGGCGAAAGAGCCAAAGTAGCCGTAGAATCCTATGATGAAAGAATTGACCCAGTTGGAGCTTGTGTAGGAATGAAAGGAGCACGTATTCACGGTATTGTACGGGAGTTGAGAAATGAAAATATTGATGTTATCAATTATACAGATAATATTCAGTTATTTATTACTAGAGCTCTAAATCCAGCAAAAGTATCATCCATTCAATTACACGAAGACACTAGCAAAGCAGATGTATATTTGCATCCCGATCAAGTTTCTTTGGCAATTGGTAAAGGTGGATTTAACATTCGATTAGCAAGTATGCTTACAGGTTACGAAATTGATGTTTACAGAAACATTGATGAAGCCGACGATGATGTTGAATTAACAGAATTTACAGACGAAATAGAAGGATGGATTATCGATGAACTAAAATCTATTGGTTGCGATACAGCAAGAGACGTCATTAAATTAGATAAAGACGATCTTGTTAAGCGTACAGATTTAGAAGAAGAGACTGTAAACGAAATATTAAATATTTTAAAAGCAGAGCTCGAATAACTTTAAATTAAATTATGTCAGGAGTGTCACAAAGACTATCAAAAGTTGCTAAAGAGTTTAATGTTGGTGTAGATACCATTTTAGACTTTTTAGAAAGTAAGGGAATAGATAATTTGAATAGAAATTCAAAGATATCTCCTGAAACATATGAAGTGCTCGTAGACGAGTATCAGCCGGACAAAAAGGTCAAAGCAGAAGCTAAAGAACTTAAAAAAGCAGAAGACGACCTTAAGCCCAAAAAAGAAGTCGAAGTTGTAAGAGTAGAAACTCCTAAAATGGGAGGACTCAAAATCGTTTCAAAAGTTGATATCAAATCACCTAAAGTCGAAGAAGAGAAAAAGAAGGAAGAGCCTATAGCAGTAGTTGTAGAAAAAGAAGAAGAACCTCAAGTAATAGAAGCCGTTTCGGAAGAGAAAGTTAAGGAAGTTAAAGAAGAGGTTGAAGAGAAAAAGAAGGAAGAACCAGCAAGTAAGCCGCCTATTCCAGAAAAAACAGAGGATGTCACTGAAAAAACAGCAGAACAATCTGTTATTAGGGGAAAAGCAAAGAAGTTAGATGGCCCAACACTCGTGTCGTCTCAAAAAATTGATTTAACACAGTTTAAGAAGCCCAAAAAGAAAACTCCAGTGGCTTCATCTTCATCTAATGTTGAAACCAAAAAGAAAAGAAAAAGAGTTTCGACAACTGGAAGTAAAGACAAGCGTCCAAACAGAGGTAAACCAAACACAACACCTAGAGCAGAGCTAAGTCCAGAAGAAATTCAAAAACAAGTAAGAGAAAATCTTGCTAAACTTCAAAGCGGAGGTAAAAATAAAGGGGCTAAAATTAGACGAGAAAAAAGACAAGCTCGAAAAGAACAAGAAGAAATCAACCTCATAAAATCAGAAGAGGAAAGCAAAACAATTCAAGTAACAGAGTTTGTTACTACTGCAGAATTTGCACAACTTATGGATGTTGAGCCTACCCAAATTATTTCAGCATGTTTCTCTTTAGGCATGATGGTTACACAAAACCAAAGACTTGATGCCGAAACACTATCAATAGTAGCAGAAGAGTTTGGTTTTACTGTTGAATTTGTTGGCGCAGAAGTCCAAGAGTCTATTCAACAAGAAGAAGATAAGGATGAAAATTTAGTTTCAAGAGCGCCTATAGTTACTGTAATGGGACACGTTGACCACGGTAAAACCTCTCTACTAGATTACATAAGAGATGCTAACGTTATCAGTGGCGAAGCCGGGGGAATTACCCAGCACGTTGGGGCTTATGAAGTAAATCTTAAAGGAAAGAAAATCACATTCTTAGACACTCCTGGTCACGAAGCCTTTACGGCTATGAGAGCGCGTGGTGCTCAGGTTACAGATGTTGTTATTATTGTAGTTGCAGCTGATGATCAGGTTATGCCTCAAACAAAAGAAGCAATCAGTCACGCACAAGCGGCAGGAGTACCTATGGTATTTGCCTTAAATAAAATTGATAGAGAAGCCGCAAATCCGGATAAAATTAAAGAGCAGTTGGCAAATGAAAATGTCTTGCTAGAAGATTGGGGAGGTAAGTTTCAGTCACAGGAAATTTCTGCCAAAACAGGCTTAGGAATTCCTGAGCTTCTTGAGAAAGTACTACTCGAAGCAGAAATTCTTGACCTAAAGGCAAACCCAGAGAAAAATGCTATCGGTACGGTTATCGAAGCTTCTTTGGATAAAGGTAAAGGTTACCTAACAACTATCTTAGTTGAAGCGGGTACGCTTAAAGTTGGCGATTATGTTTTAGCAGGCTGTTATTCTGGTAAAGTAAAAGCTTTACTTGATGAAAGAGAAAATAAAATGGACAATGCTGGGCCATCAACACCAGCAGTATTACTTGGGCTAAACGGAGCAGCACAAGCTGGCGACAAATTCAATGTAATGGACGATGAGCGTGAAGCTAAAAATATTGCCGCTAAAAGAATGCAGCTTCAAAGAGAGCAAGGTGTGAGGACTCAAAAACACATTACGCTTGATGAAATTGGAAGACGTTTAGCATTAGGAGACTTTAAAGAGCTAAACATCATTATTAAAGGTGATGTTGATGGATCTATTGAAGCCCTTTCTGACTCGCTACAAAAATTGTCAACGGATCAAATTGCAGTAAATATCATACACAAATCTGTTGGTCAAATTTCAGAATCAGACGTTATGCTTGCAGCGGCTTCAGATGCTGTAATTATTGGTTTCCAAGTTCGTCCATCTGTCAATGCCAGAAAGTTAGCAGAAAAAGAACAGATCGACATCAGACTTTATTCGGTCATATACAATGCTATTGAAGAGCTTGAAAAAGCTATGGAAGGTATGTTGTCGCCAGATATTGTAGAAAAAGTAGTTTGTAACATCGAAATCAGAGAAACATTTAAGATTTCTAAAATTGGTACCATTGCAGGTTGCTACGTACTTGACGGAAAAATTAATAGAAACACCAGAATTAGGTTAATTCGCGATGGAATAGTAGTCTATTCGGGAGAATTATCTACTCTGAAACGATTTAAAGACGACGTGAAAGAAGTATCAGCAGGTTACGAATGCGGTTTAAGCATAAGCAACTTTAACGATATAAAAGTTGGTGACATTGTGGAAGGCTTTGAAGAAGTAGAAGTCAAGAAAACACTACAATAAGTTAGTCGACAACTCCAGTACTAAATTCAAAATTAACAATAGCTGGAACAATATACGTTCCTCTATATTTCTTACTTATTTCTTTTTGAACTTTATAGGCTTCAATTCTAGTAATAAAATCACCAACTTGTATTTTATAATAAGGAGATTTAAATTCTAAATACGTTTTTAGATCTGGAAAATCCTGAGAAAATATAGCCCTTACCTTTTGTGATTCTTCTCGACTTTGACTTTGGTCGTGGTGAATTTGAACTCTAAATCCATCAACACCTTTTTTTAAGCTATTGATATAAATTTGTTTTGATGCCAATGTGTCAATTCTGCTTTCATTTTCATCAAAAATTGTAGAGTTTTGAGACAAAACAGTTGTACTAATCAAACAAAAACATATTAAAAACAAGTCTTTCATATTGCAAAGATAACGTAATTTCTTGCTGTAAGTGTATGAATTTGAGATTGATATAAATTTCAACATCCTCTTTATTTAGAATGAGTATAAATTGTTATAAAAATGAGCAGTTTGATACACTAAAAATTTTGGAATGTTCTACATTTGTGGACGTAAAAAGTGGCTCAATTCTTTACTGAATATTATATTATAAACATGGCTAAATTTATTAGATTAGATAAGCATCATTTCCCCTCAATTTTTTTACTATCATTTTTGTTTACGCTTTTCTCATTCACTGCATCTTCGCAGAGTGTAGAAGATGGCGAAAAGTTATACCAAGCAAACTGTACTGCTTGTCACCAAATTGATACTAAGCTAATTGGTCCAGCACTAAGAGGAGTCAGTGATAAGTATTCTCAAGAGTGGTTGATAAAGTGGATTAAAAATTCTGCAGAACTAATCGCTTCAGGTGATGCTGATGCGATAGCAATTTATGAGGAGTATAATAAATCTCCGATGACAGCATTCCCATACTTTTCTGATGAAGATGTTATAAATATTTTAGCATACATTGAAGAAGCTCCTGCTAAACAAAAAGTAGCGGTTGCCTCAGCTTCTGATGGTGGTGCTGTTGCTGTTGATGATAGTAAAACTACAGACTACATTATTTTAACCATTTCAATTGTTTTACTATTAGTAGTAGCTGGCTTATGGAAAATTAAAAACACACTGAAAGTGGTGTCTGGAGAAGAAAGCAAAGACTTTTTTGCAGCTACAGCATCCTTAATTAGCGCTTACTTAGAACGCAAGTCATTAGTAGCGTTAACTGTTGTTATTATAGCTGTATTTGGACTAAACTCTGCTTGGAACTTAATGACAGGCGTAGGGGTTACAAAAGGATATAAGCCCGAACAGCCAATTGCTTTCTCCCACAAATTGCACTCGGGAATGAACGGCGTAGATTGTAATTATTGTCACCATTCCGCAAGACACGGTAAATCTGCGGCTATACCTTCTGCAAATGTGTGTATGAATTGCCACACATATATAAGTGAAGGTCCTTCAGGCAAAGAAGAAATTCAAAAGATATATGATGCTGTAGGTTTCGATCCTGATAAAGGCAGATATATTGAGGATTATGAACAAAAACCAATCAAGTGGGTAAGGATTCATAATTTACCAGACTTGTCATACTTCAACCACTCACAACATGTCGTTGCTGGTGGAATAGAGTGCCAAGAATGTCATGGACCAATTGAAGAAATGGAAGTTGTTGAGCAACACTCAGAACTGACGATGGGTTGGTGTATTGATTGTCACAGACAAACTGAAGTAAACGTTGCTGATAATGACTATTATGAAGAGATGCATGCTAAATTCAAAGAAAATCACCCTGGTGAAGTGTTCAATGTAGAGGCAATAGGTGGTCTCGAATGTGGTAAGTGTCACTACTAAATCAAATATTAATTAGTTTAAGATATGACTAAGCAAAAAAAATACTGGAAAGGATTAGCAGAGTTAGCTAATGATCCGGCTATTGAAAATTTAAAACATAATGAGTTTGTTGAAAAGATTCCTGTCGATGATTTTCTAGGCGATGGCGAAACACTTTCCAACACGAGTACTTCTCGAAGAGACTTTTTGAAGTTTTTGGGTTTTAGCACTGCTGCTGCAACATTAGCTGCCTGTGAGACTCCAGTAATAAAATCAATCCCTTATGTTATCAAGCCTGAGGAAATCACTCCAGGTGTTGCGAATTGGTATGCTTCAACTTTTTACGATGGCAATGACTTTGCTAACGTTCTAGTTAAAACTCGTGAAGGAAGACCAATTTTTATTAAACCTAACGATTTAAGTTCAGCCGCTCCTAATGCTAGAGTTATTTCTTCAGTATTATCTCTTTATGATTCAAACCGATTAAAAGGGGTTATGAAGAATGGAGAGTCAGTCTCATGGTCTGATGCGGATACGGATATAAAAGATAGATTGTCTAGCATTGATGGTGATGTGGTGGTATTAACTAATACAATCATTAGTCCAACGACTAAGTCACTATTGAATGCATTTTCAAAAAAATACGCTGCAAAGCATGTGCAATATGATGCCATTTCACACCAAGGTATGCTGGATGCCAATAAAGATTCTTTTGGGCAAAGAGTACTTCCTAGCTATCATTTAGATAAAGCAGACGTTCTTGTATCCTTTGGTGCAGATTTTCTTGGCAATTGGTTAAACTCTTCATTTGAGAAGCAATACATTGCTAATAGAAATCCAAAGTCTGGCAAGATGTCTCGTCATTTTCAGATTGAAACTAACATGTCTTTATCAGGTTCAAATGCTGATGTAAGAATTCCGGTTAAGCCTTCTGAAAAACTTAATTTAATAGAAAATTTGTACAACGCATTGAAAGGTAATGCTCCTGCAAATGATAAAATAAAAGATATCGTTTCAGAATTATCAGCTGCTAAAGGAAAGTCTTTAGTAATCTGCGATAGCAATGATAAGGCGGTACAGATTATGGTAAATGCCATCAACGATATGCTTGGAAACTACGGCAAAACCATTGATTTGACTCAGCCATCTTTATTAAGAGCTGGAGATGACAATGCCGTTGCACAACTTGTTCAAGATATGAACGATGGTAAAGTTGGAGCTTTAATCATAAGTGGTGTTAACCCATCCTATACATTAGCTAATGCAGAAGCGTTTAATGAAGGCTTGAAGAAAGTTTCTTTAACTATTTCTACTGCATTAAGCATGGATGAAACGTCTACAAATGTTGAATACGTTTGTCCTGATCGTCATTATTTAGAAAGCTGGGGAGATGCAAAGGCAACACTAAATCAAGTAGCCTTTACACAGCCAACAATTCAGCCTCTATTTGACAGTCGTCAATTTCAAGAATCGTTAATGACTTGGAGTGGCGATGACTCTGACTACTATACCTACTTAAAAAATTATTGGAGAAGTAAAGTTTCTTGGTCTTCTTCATTGCATGATGGTTTAGTAGAATTATCATCGGATTCCCTTTCAGTATCATCATTTTCTGCAAACGTGAATTCTATTTCTAGCCAAGCAAACGGTCTAGAATTAGCACTTTATCAGTCAAACTCTATAGGTGACGGCTCGCAGTCAAACAATCCATGGCTACAAGAGTTGCCAGATCCAATCACAAGAGCATGTTGGGATAATTATTTAACTATTTCTGCAACAACTGCTCGTGAAAATGGCCTAACGAACTGGAATATTTCAGACGGTGCTTTGAATGGTGATATGGTGAGGTTAACGGTTGGCGACAGAGTAATTGAGAATGTCCCTGTTCTAATTCAGCCTGGTCAAGCTATAGGAACTCTAGGACTAGCACTAGGATATGGACGAACAGCTGCAGGTAAAGTAGGAAATGGAGTTGGAGTAAATGCCTATTCATTAGCAATTGATAATAACTACACTTTATCTGATGTAAAAATTGAAAAAGTTGAGGGAGAACATGGTTTTGCTTCAGTTCAGTTACATCACACAATGATGGGTAGAGACTTGATAAAAGAAACTACTTTGGCAGAATACATTGCTGATCCAAAAGCAGGAAATCCTGATTTATTATTTGATACGCACAAAGGAAAGTTATTTGCTGATGAGGTAAGTTTATGGAAAGAGTTTGACCATGAAACAGGTCATTTCTGGAACCTATCTATTGATTTAACTTCTTGTATTGGATGTAATGCTTGTGTTGTTGCATGTCATTCGGAAAACAATGTTCCAGTTGTTGGAAAAGAAGAAGTAAGGAAGAGTAGAGATATGCACTGGTTGCGTATTGACAGATACTTCTCGTCAGACATGACGGAAGAAGTTGCTGAAGAGCAAGGTTTGGGAGCGGTATCTAAGTACAAAGCTATGGAGGTGCCATCAGAAAATCCTGATGTAGCATTTCAGCCTGTAATGTGTCAGCATTGCAACCATGCACCTTGTGAAACGGTTTGTCCTGTTGCGGCAACGTCTCATAGTGCAGAAGGGCAAAACCACATGGCCTATAATCGTTGTGTTGGTACACGTTATTGTGCTAACAACTGCCCGTATAAAGTACGTCGATTCAATTGGTTCGATTATGCTGAAAACGATGCTTTTGATTACAATATGAATGATGACCTAGGCAAAATGGTATTGAATCCAGATGTTACAGTCAGAGTCCGTGGTGTAATGGAAAAATGTAGCATGTGTATTCAAATGATTCAAAAAACTAAACTTGATGCCAAGCGAGATGGTAGAAAAGTATTAGATAAAGACGCACAAACAGCTTGTTCCATTGCTTGTCCTACAAATGCTTTAGTATTTGGAGATGTTAATGACGAATCAAGTGAAGTTAGAACATTAAAATCAGATGAGAGAAAATATTTCTTGCTCGAAGCAATTAATACCGCTCCTTCAGTATTTTATCAAACTAAGATTAGAAATAGAAAAGCTTAATTAATAAATTATGCAAAAAGAAAGCCCTATAAGAGAGCCACTAATTCTGGGTAACAAAAGTTACCATGATATTACCGTTGATGTCGCTAAGCCTGTATTGGCTAAGGCCAACAAAATGTGGTGGATTGTATTTGGAATCTCATTAGTATTATTTGTTTGGTGGATATTATCAGTTGGGTATACAATTGGTACAGGAATTGGTGTTTGGGGATTGAATAAAACTGTTGGTTGGGCATGGGATATCACGAACTTCGTATGGTGGGTTGGTATTGGTCATGCTGGTACACTTATATCTGCTGTACTATTGTTATTCAGACAAAAATGGAGACTATCTATTAACCGTTCTGCAGAGGCCATGACAATCTTTGCAGTTGTTCAGGCAGCTATGTTCCCTCTTATTCACATGGGGCGTCCATGGCTAGGGTATTTTGTTTTCCCTATTCCAAACAACTTTGGGTCACTATGGGTTAACTTTAATTCGCCTTTACTTTGGGATGTATTCGCTATTTCTACTTATTTCTCTGTTTCATTTGTATTTTGGTACGTTGGCTTAATTCCTGACTTTGCCATGATTAGAGATAAAGTCAATGAAAAGTATTGGCCATTACGAAAGAAAATTTACAGCATTCTATCTTTTGGATGGAGTGGAAAAGCGAAAGACTGGCAGCGTTTTGAAGAGGTATCTCTAGTGCTTGCTGGTTTAGCTACACCTCTTGTATTCTCAGTACACTCAATTGTATCTTTTGACTTTGCAACTTCTGTCATTCCTGGTTGGCATACTACTATATTCCCTCCTTACTTTGTGGCTGGAGCAGTATTTTCTGGATTTGCGATGGTTCAAACACTTCTATTGGTGATGAGAAAGGTTGTAGGTTTAGAGGCTTACATAACTATCAAGCATGTTGAGTACATGAACATTGTAATAATGCTTACTGGAAACTTGGTAGGTATAGCATACTTAACAGAGCTTTTCATGGCATGGTATTCAGGTGTTGAATTTGAGCAATACGCATTCTTAAACAGAGCAACGGGGCCTTATTGGTGGGCATATTGGAGCATGATGACGTGTAACGTTATTTCTCCGCAATTGATGTGGTTCAAAAAACTTAGGACTAATATTGTATTTACATTTATACTCGCATTGTTTGTAAATGTTGGAATGTGGTTTGAACGTTTTGTAATTATTGTAACCTCACTTCATAGAGATTACTTACCTTCAAGTTGGACCATGTTCTCACCAACTTTCGTAGACATAGGTATTTTTGTAGGATCTATCGGATTTTTCTTTGTACTCTTCTTATTGTATTCAAGAACCTTCCCGGTAATTGCACAAGCTGAATTGAAAACTATTGTAAAATCATCTAGTGAACAATATAAAAAGTAAGAACATGAGTAAAAAAGTCATTTACGGAATATTTGATGATGAAGAAGTTCTTCTTAAAAGTGTAAAAGAAGTACGTTCAAAGGATATTTCTATCAAAGAAGTGTATTCTCCTTTTCCTATACATGGATTGGATCATGCATTAGGATTAGAAAGAACTCGATTAGCAATTGCTGCATTTATTTATGGTGTAATTGGCTGTGCAGTTGCTATTCTAATGACCTACTATATTATGATTTTAGACTGGCCTCAAAATATAGGTGGTAAACCAAGCTTTGCCTATTACCTTAATATGCCGGCTTTTGTCCCTATCATATTTGAGATGACAGTATTATTTTCGGCACATTTGATGGTAATAACTTATTTATTCAAATCAAAACTATTCCCAGGGCAAGAATCTTCTAGTCCTGACCCAAGAACAACGGATGATAAATTTCTTATGGAAATTGAATCTGATGATGAAAAGAAAATCAGCGACCTATTAAAAAAGACTGGTGCAACAGAAATTAACGTTAAAGACATTGCTTAGATGAAAACAGTTTCTACTAAAACCCTTTTAATAGCGATACCTTTTTTAGCGATATCGTTATTATTCTCGTCTTGCTCTAATAATGATGACGGAAAAACTGGATATGAATTTATGCCAGACATGTACCGTTCTCCTTCCTTAGAGATATACTCTTCAAACACATTTTTTGAAGATAGTCTTAATGCACGTCCTTCTGTTGCAGGAACTATGCCTAGAGGATTTGTTGCTTTTGATTATGAAAATACTTTGGAGGATTACATTTTAGCGGGTAAAGAGTTAAAAAATCCATTTGAAAATACAGAGGAAAACGTTGAAAAAGGAAAACAACTTTATCAAATGTTTTGTGCTCACTGTCACGGAAAAAATGGTGACGGAAAAGGAAGTATTACTCATCCAGTTTATGGCGCTATTCCAAGCTATTCGGACGATATTATGATTCGAAGAACAGGTGGTAACATGAATACTTTGGCCGATGGTAATATTTACCACGCAATTTATTATGGACTAAATGCTATGGGACCTCACAATTCTCAAATAAACGATACTGAAAGATGGTTAATAACCATGTATGTTAAAGAATTACAAAAAGGAAACTAAAATTATAAAGAATAAAACAACTGTATATGTACACAGTAACTAAAAACACCAGATTAATCTCTTACGCTTTGATGCTTGTCGGGTTACTTGCCACTGTATTTGGATTTGTAAACGATGCTCACAGAGCTTGGCCAAGTTTGATGGTTAACAATTACTTTTTCTTAGCCATTTCTGCATTTGCAATTTTCTTTATTGCGCTTCAATACGTTTCAGAAGCAGCATGGGCAACACCGTTTAAGCGTGTAGCAGAGGGAATTACGTCATATTTTATAGTCGGTGGTATAATAATGTTGTTTATTATTGTTGCTGGAAAATTACACTGGAATCATATTTGGCACTGGATGGCCGATGGAATTATGGATCCTAATGATGAGCATTATGATGCAATCATTGCAGGTAAAGAAGGTTACCTTAATTTCCCATTTTTCTTTATTCGAGCAGCAGCCTACATTTTTGGATGGTGGTATGCAGCTAAGCGATTAATAGCACTGTCAAGAAGAGAAGATTCGGAAGGAGGGCTAAAAAGTTATACAGCAAGCATTACTGTATCGGCAATTTTCATTGTCTTCTTTGGCTATACATCTTCAATGATGGCTTGGGACTGGATTATGTCTATTGATACACACTGGTTCAGTACTCTATTTGGATGGTTTGTATTCTCATCAATGGGAGTAACGGGCTTTACCATGATAGCTATGGTTGCTATTGTTTTAAAACGTAAAGGCTTTTTAGAGCAGGTTAATGAAAACCACATTCACGATCTTGGAAAATGGATATTTGCATTCAGTGTACTTTGGACATACATGTGGTTCTCTCAATTTATGCTAATATGGTATTCTAATATTCCTGAAGAAGTAACATATTACATGGCACGTTGGGAAAATTACAATGCTTTATTTTGGATAACTTCTGTTATTAACTTCATATTCCCTTTACTAATATTGATGAGTCGAGATAGTAAAAGAAATTTTGGTTACATAATGACAGTAGGTGTAATTGTTTTAATCGGACACTGGTGCAATGTGTTTTTATTGATTGAGCCAGGCGTAGTGAAAGAACATTGGCACATTGGTTTCACCGAAATAGGAATGTTTGCAGGCTTTTTAGGTCTATTCTTATTCATTGTGAACAATGCTTTGACTAAAGCACCATTATTTGTGAAGAATCACCCTTTTGCTGATGAAAGTATTCATCACCATATATAGTATTATTTAGATAACAAAAAACAGATAAGCGAAAATGACTACTTTTTTAAGCTTCTTAATTATAACCCTAACAGTAATTGGTCTAGTACAAATAGTTCGAATAATCGAACTTGCAACTAAGTTAAAAGGACCGCAGGATAAAATAATTACTGACCAAGACAACCGTTACAATGCCTTAGCAATGTTGATTGTTGGTTTAGGCTTTACCGCCTTTGTAGCCTACTCATTTAAGTTGTGGGGCCACTTGATTTTACCAGACCCTGTTAGTGTACATGGTGAAGGAATAAAATTATTGTGGGATACCACTATGGTTTTAATCTTAGTAACTTTTTTTATTACCCAAACCTTATTGTTTGTATTTACTTATAAATACAGAGGTAAAGAAGGTAATACAGCTTTATTCCAAACGCATAATAATAAGCTTGAATTATTATGGACTTCAGTTCCTGCTGTTGTCTTGACGGGTTTAATTTTGTTTGGTTTGAGCACATGGAACAACACTATGGTTCCTGATACCACAAATGCCAAAATTGTTGAGGTATATGCTCAGCAATTTAACTGGACAGCTCGTTATGCCGGAGATGACAATCAGTTAGGAAGAGCTCATTACACCTTGATTGGCGGAGTCAACACTCTTGGTGTTGATATCAACGATTCAACTTCTTTTGACGATAAGGTTGTTAGAGAAATTCATCTTCCAGTTAATCAGCAAGTACTCATGAAGTTTAGGTCTCAAGACGTTATTCACTCTGCATATTTGCCTCATTTTAATGTACAGATGAACTGTGTACCAGGAATGAGCACTCAATTTGCTTTCACGCCAACTAAGACGACAAAGGAAATGAGAGAAGACCCTGAGATGATTGAACGTATGAAGATCATTAATGAAGCTAGAGCTAAGCGAGGCGACTCTCCGGTTGATTTTGATTTTGTTCTTCTTTGTAATAAAATTTGTGGATCTGCCCACTATAATATGCAGATTAAAGTAATTGTCGAAACTCAAGAAGAATACGATGCTTGGCTCGAAGAACAAGAGACTTTTAAAACACTAGTAAGTGCAAACTAAAACATTGATTAAGAATTATTATGTCAGATAATCACGAACACCACCACCACGAAGAAACATTCATTACAAAGTACGTTTTTAGTACTGACCATAAAATGATTGCTAAGCAATTTCTTATTACGGCTATGGTAATGGGAGTAATTGCGATATTAATGTCGGTATTTTTCAGAATGCAATTGGCTTGGCCTGCTGAAGGTTACCCTATACTTGAAGCGTTTTTAGGTAAATGGGCTCCTGACGGGGTAATGGATCCAAACATTTATTTAGCACTGGTAACTATACATGGAACCATCATGGTTTTCTTTGTTTTGACAGGGGGACTTAGCGGTACATTTTTTAACCTACTTATTCCATTGCAAATTGGTGCAAGAGATATGGCGTCAGGGTTCTTAAATATGTTATCCTATTGGTTCTTCTTTGTGTCTTCTGTTGTAATGGTCATTTCATTATTTGTCACCTCTGGACCTGCTGCTGCTGGTTGGACTATATATCCGCCATTGAGTGCTTTACCACAAGCCATGCCTGGCTCTGGATTAGGGATGACACTATGGTTAGTGAGTATGTCTTTGTTTATTGTTTCGGCACTCTTAGGTGGTCTGAACTACATAGTAACTATCCTAAACTTGAGAACAAAAGGAATGTCAATGACTAGGTTGCCTCTAACGATGTGGGCATTTTTAGTAACTGCAATTTTAGGGGTATTATCATTCCCGGTATTACTTTCTGCGGCCTTATTATTGATTTTCGATAGAGGATTTGGTACGGCTTTCTACTTATCTGATATTATGATTCAGGGAGAAATGTTATCGCAAACCGGTGGTTCGCCTGTATTATTTCAGCATTTATTCTGGTTCTTAGGACACCCTGAAGTTTATATTGTTTTATTACCGGCATTAGGAATCACATCCGAGGTAGTATCTACCAGTTCTCGTAAGCCAATATTTGGCTATCGCGCAATGGTTGGGTCGATACTTGCTATTGGATTCTTATCCTTTATTGTATGGGGACACCATATGTTTATGACTGGAATGAATCCATTTTTAGGATCAGTATTTACTTTTACTACGCTATTGATTGCTATTCCGTCGGCGGTAAAAGTATTTAATTACTTGACTACTCTTTGGAAAGGAAATATACAATTCACTCCTGCTATGCTTTTCTCAATTGGTTTAGTATCTACCTTTATTTCGGGTGGTTTAACAGGTTTAATATTAGGAGATAGCGCATTAGATATTAACGTTCATGATACTTATTTCGTAGTGGCTCACTTCCACATAGTAATGGGTCTGTCTGCTATCTTTGGTATGTTCGCGGGTATTTACCATTGGTTCCCGAAAATGTATGGCAAGATGATGAATAAAAACTTAGGATATGTCCATTTCTGGATAACCTTCATTTCCGCCTACGGTGTATTTTATCCGATGCACTTTGTTGGCTTAGCAGGTGTCCCTAGACGTTACTATTCTAACACAGCCTTCCCAATGTTTGATGGTCTGGTAGAAATTAATGAGTTAATTACAGTTTTCGCTATTTTGGGTGCTGTAGCTCAAATATTTTTCTTCTTTAACTTCTTCTACAGTATATATAGAGGAAAAGATGCGCCACAAAACCCATGGCGTTCAAACACCTTGGAATGGACAACGCCTACACATGACAGAATACACGGTAACTGGCCAGGTGAAATCCCTAGTGTACACCGTTGGGCATACGATTACAGTAAGCCAGGTGCGGATGAAGATTTTGTACCTCAGATAGTACCTCTTAAAGAAGGCGAAGACGAACACTAACACTCTACTAGTTTAAAAATACATAGCCTCATCCTCTGTTTATGATAATTTAGAATGGGACTGTAGTATTGGCAAGTTAGAAAGTCAGGTTGTAAAATACTCTTACGGGATATCCTCTCTAAAGACACGCTTAAAGGCTAATTCTTGTTTAAGTAATTCAGATACTGAGATTAATTCTTTTGTTAACCAATTTGTGGAATAATGAAGAAATTTAGAATTTATTTGATTGTGTTTGTTAGTACCATTTTTCTGTGCTTTTGTGTTGAGTCTGAGGTATATGTCGATTATGTTATAATAAATGATAGCAGTTATGACATAAATTTAAAGAGATATTATGACTATGAAGCATATAATATAATGGATTCTACAATAGAAAGAAATAGTTTTTTATCAATTCCAATATTCAAGAGAGGAAATAGTTTTTCTTCAATTAGATCTCCTTATGCTGTATTTATTGACTCAGTTAGAGTGACATTTTCAGACTCTTTATCGGTTATACACGGTAGTAAGCTATATGATGTTTTACGTTCAATTAGGGTTGAGGAGAATTATGTGTTAGAGGAATCTACGGAGGGTTATCGTAAATATACCTACACCTTTACCAATGCCGATGTAGAAGAAGCAGCACAAATAAATTTAAGCCAATGAATAGAATTTTAAGTTATAAATCAAGTAAATACCTTTGATATGGTAACCAAACCTTAAGTTTTTGCGTATAATCAAGCACACTAACCTCCTTTATAAAACTTGTGTGCCTATGAAAATTAGATTTTGGATATTTTTTATTTTACTTCTTTTTGGTTTAAAAATTCAAGCCTTAAACTCCTTTAGCCACTCGGTGTATTTTGATATCAATCAAAGTGTTTTGAGTGACGAGGAGTTTAAGAAGTTTGAAAGTTATTTACATGAGGTATCCAAAAACAACAGGGTTATAAAGATTGAGGTGCTAGGCTATTGCGACGATATTGAACATAAGACTATAGCACTTAATCTGTCAAAAAAACGCTCAAACTACATTAAAAATAAATTAAAAAAAGTGTTTGGTACACAAGTGCTCAAACAAATCAATTGGTGCCATAAGCTGAATTGGCAATCTATGGATACTGAACAGATTAATTCTTTATTATCAAAATATAGACGAATTGATATTGTCTTTAATATAAACGATGATAATGCTTCCTCATCCATTCAAATGGGGGATAAATTTATTCTTAACGGAATTCTTTTTAACGGTGGGGATGATATTCTTCTCGAAGAATCCATGCCTACTTTAAAAACGTTATTTGATGAATTGATTGAAAATCCTAATCTGATTATTCAGATACAGGGCCATATTTATGATGCAGATTTTGCATTTTCTGATATTTCGTCAAACGAAATGACGCTATCTGCACGCAGAGCTAAACGCATATTCGATTATCTCATTTTTAAAGGTATTGAAGAATCAAGATTGTCTTATATCGGATTTGAAGGTCAATTTCCACTGGGGAAAGGCGCTAAATACGATAGGCGCGTGGAGGTAGAAATAATAGCCATCTAAAGCTATTTCGTTAACTTCTATTTTAGTTTATCTTTGTTCTAGATGAATGAAAATTTAAATCCAGAAAGAGAATCCCTTTCTAAGGTAGATTTAGAACTTGACAAGGCATTACGTCCCAAGCAGTTTGATGATTTTAGCGGTCAACCCAAAGTGGTTGAAAATCTAAAAGTATTTGTTAGCGCTGCTAAATTGAGGGATGAAGCACTTGATCATGTATTACTTCATGGCCCTCCTGGACTAGGTAAAACTACACTCTCTAATATTATTGCAAATGAGATGGGGGTTGGAATTAAAATCAGTTCTGGACCAGTTTTAGATAAACCTGGTGACTTAGCGGGTTTACTGACTAACCTTGAAAATGGAGACATTTTATTCATAGACGAAATACATCGTTTGAGCCCCATAGTTGAAGAGTATTTATATTCAGCTATGGAGGATTTCAAAATAGATATCATGATTGAGTCAGGACCAAACGCACGCGCTGTTCAAATAGAACTAAATCCCTTTACACTTATTGGTGCTACAACACGATCAGGCTTGCTTACGGCCCCTTTAAGAGCGCGATTTGGCATTAACTCACGATTGGAGTATTACGATGTAAAAACCCTTTCAGATATTGTAAATCGTTCTTCAAGTATATTAGATATTTCCATTTCAAAATCGGCAGCCGATGAGATTGCTGGACGTAGTAGAGGTACTCCCCGAATTGCTAATGCTTTGTTGCGTAGAGTTAGAGATTTTGCGCAAGTAAAAGGAGATGGAACTATTACACTGGATATTACTCATATTGCTTTAGATGCCTTAAACGTAGACGCTCATGGTCTAGACGAAATGGACAACCGTATCTTATCGGCAATTATTGAAAAATTTAAAGGTGGACCAGTAGGACTGACTACCATAGCTACTGCAGTGGGCGAACAGAGTGGTACTATCGAAGAAGTATACGAACCTTTTCTAATTCAAGAAGGCTATCTCATGCGTACTCCCAGAGGAAGACAAGCCACCGAAAAAGCATATCAACATTTAGGATTAAATCCATCTTCACAAATCGGTGGTCTCTTCGAATAAATCGCATAAAAAGTTAATTCATGATGAAGCCCTTCGATTGGGCTTTTCTCATTGTGGATTTTCCAAGGCAGGGTTTTTAGAAGATGAAGCACCACGGTTAGAAAAATGGTTAAATGATAATCATCATGGTGAAATGTCTTACATGGCAAACCATTTCGATAAACGCCTCGATCCCCGATTATTGGTTGATGGGGCTAAAACGGTTATTTCTTTATTATTAAACTATTACACCGAAGAGCGTCAAGCTTCAGATGCTCCCAAATTATCCAAATATGCTTACGGAGAAGATTATCATTTTGTTATTAAAGATAAATTAAAGAGTTTACTCGCATTCATTCGCGATGAAATTGGAGAAGTAAATGGTCGTGTATTTGTAGATAGTGCACCAGTTATGGATAAGGCTTGGGCAGTAAAATCAGGATTGGGTTGGATGGGAAAAAACACCAACATCATCAATAAGTCTAGAGGTTCATTCTTTTTTATTGCAGAGCTGATTATTGATTTAGAAATTGAAGCCGATAACGCTGTATTGGATCATTGTGGTAGTTGTACGGCTTGCCTAGATGCTTGTCCGACGCAAGCTATCATTGCGCCTTATCAAATCGATGGAAGTAAATGCATCTCTTACTTTACCATTGAGTTGAAGGATTCTATTCCAGACGATTTAAAGGGAAAAATGGATGACTGGATGTTTGGTTGTGATGTATGTCAAGATGTGTGCCCTTGGAATCGCTTTTCAATACAACACAATGAAAAACGGTTTAATCCACACCCGGACTTGTTAGAAATGACAAAAGGCGATTGGGAAGAAATAACCGAAGTTACCTTTAACAAAGTCTTTAAAAAGTCAGCGGTAAAACGCACAAAATATTCTGGGCTGAAGCGTAATCTAGATTTTCTTAAATAGTATTTTCAAATACCTCAATTATTACATTTTTATAATCAGAAAAAGTAGTTAAACACCAAATTTTTAATAAGATTAACTCGTGTTTGTTTAATAGACCAGCTGATTTCCTTAATTCTTTTTTAAATAAATCTTTATCAAAAGAAACTTTTTGTAAAATAGTTTGACAGAACTTGAGCATACTTTAAATAGTTTACACTAAAACGTAAAAACTATTCTATTTATTGCCCCACTGATAGGAGTCTAGTTCTAATCCACTAAGCGAAATTACTCTGTCAACTACAGTAGCAGCGAGTTCATCAAATGAGGTAGGGTTGCTGTAAAATGAAGGTGTTGCAGGACAGATAATACCACCAGCTTCTGTGATGGTTTTCATATTGTTGATATGAATAAGATTAAGAGGGGTATCTCTTGCAACCAAAATGAGTTTTCTTCTTTCTTTTAAAATAACATCTGCAGATCTAGTGGTAAGGTCGTTGGAAATCCCCTGAGCGATACGCCCAAGTGTTCCCATAGAACATGGACAAATAATCATTGTTTCAAAACGAGCAGAGCCCGATGCAAACGGAGCGGTAAAATCTTGTGCAGAATAAAATTTGTACGGTAATTTTTTATAATCGTTATTTCCAAGCTCTGTTTGCCATACATATTTAGCATTTTCGGACATAAGCACACCAACTTCGTCAATTTGATCTGAAAGTTGTTGTAGTCTGTCAAACAGGACTTTAGCGTATATAGCGCCACTTGCTCCACTAACTGAAACGACTATTTTTTGTTTCTTACTCATTTAGAGTACAAATATCGCAAAGAAAAACTTAATATGGAATTATATTTACCTTTGTTTAAGCCGTAACTAGCTCCGCCAGGGTGGTCTTGAAAGGGTGTGAATGGTAGAGAATTCGTGATTTCCCAAAACATAAGAAGCTTTGGTTTTAATTTAATTCCTGCCGCTAATTTAGCCCCAATGTCAATTTTATTGAAGTCACCTTTTGTGATGTCTTCATAACCATATATATCATAGGTTTTACCATCTACTAATATTGAAAAAAGCAATCCGCCTTCGTAAATAAACCCTTTGGATGTTTTTTGTATTGACCATGAAGTTTCAATGTAGGACAAGTCAATGCGAAAATTACTATTGAGGTCATTACTCCCTTTATCTATGTAATACATTGCAAGTTCACCTCTAGTCGCTGAATTAATAGGATGATTTACAAATGAGCCTAGTTTTACTCCTACTTTATTAAAGCCACCTAATTGATCTCCAGAAACTTGTGACGTACTTATTCCTCCAATAGCTCCTGCTTTGAAGTTTTGTGCCGAAAGTACTCCAGCAACAAGTACAAAAATAAATGTTAATTTTAATTGAATCATCTAAAACTTACACCAAAGCCAGCTGAGGTTATAGGGTAGTCTGAGAAAGTCTGACTGGCATAGACAGTAAATATAGCAAATTGAAGCCTAACTCCCGCAGCTGCCTGAAATACTGATTGAGCTTCAAAATCTAATTCTACAGGAATATTAAACGAAATAGTATTATTCCCGCTTCCTAGCTCAAAATTGGTATTAGAACTGAAAGATGTACTCACTGAATTATAGCCAATACTTCCGTAAGCTGTGATTAAAGCAAATTTCTTAGAAAGTATGAGGTTATATGTATTGGTATTTATGTTTAAACTAACATCTTGTTTCACACCTCTACTTTCAACTTCAAAAGAAGTTTTGAATTTGCTTAATGCTCCTTGAACAGACAGGTCAAAAGGTAATTTATTTACCACTGGTATCCATTGAAGAATGTCATGTTTAATCCCACCACCATATAATTCGACTGAGCCTTCGCCTATGAAGCCGATATCGAATGCATAAGTTGGAATATACCTTACATTTAGTTCAGTGCCTTTAAACAGTCCAATGCCAGCGTTTAAGGTCGGTACTGGAAGTGATGTTAAAGCGATATTCTGTTCAGGCATTGTAAATGTAGCCGAAAAATCATCGCTAGTATAGTCGATGCTTGCGCCCATGCCATCGCCAAGTATAGTTGGAGTAGAATTGTCACTACTACTAAAATTAGAGATGTCGTTTGGATTAAAAAACTTCATCTCATCTGAAATAGTAATTAAATTTATTGTGAGACTCACGTCAAAACCAGCGGGTTTATGAGGTTTTGCCGTATTGTACCAGCCGTTGTTTAAACCCGCGCCTATACTGTTTGCAAAGGGTGAGAAATATGCCGATAAAAAAGACGATACATCTTCGTTATTTTCTACTGAGCTTTGTTGAGCATTAGAAAAAAGAAATGATAGAATTAAAGTTAAGATTAAGATGATTTTCATTTCCAATCTCTTTAATCAGTTAGGTGAATCTTCTCTGCTTGTAAAACTTCTTTATTACTATTATCATATACGAATGCCACGACATTACAGTTACTTCTTACCCAAGAATCGTCAAGCGTGTAGTTGTAGCTAAAGGTAGAGGTTGTATTGCTCAACTGTATACTGCTGCCCCAAGTACCGTTTAGTACTTTTCTTAACATATGATTATGTTCATAATCTTCAATTAAGTCTGAGCCATCAATTTGCTTATAAATAACACCATCTTCGGTAATACACACTACCAATTTCAAACTATTATTGTCATCTGAAAGTCGTCTTGCTTCTACGTTTATAATATTGTTTTCTTCAGAAATTGAAAGTTCAATAGTCGGTGCTTGTAGCAGTTGATTGCTTACTTCAGTTGCCCAGTCAGTGTATTCTATAAGTGCATTCTCTGGATAACCTATTCTGTTTACCATCCCTATTGGAAAAGCTGAAGGCTCAAAAAATTCAACTAACTCTTCGCCTTCATCTGTTCTAAAGTCGGTAACAAAAACACCACCTGGTTGTGCGAAAAATCCGGCATGAACGGCAATACCAATCACTTTATCAGTATACAAATCTTCAATGGTATGTAATTCAGTTGAAGCTGCTGGGCAGTTGGTGCACTTGTAGCCCGTAAAATCCTCGATAAGGACTTTTTTGCCTAGCCAAGGAAAACTTGCTCCAGGGTCTGTGAAATTGTCTTTTTCAATGGTATCGCATGAAAACGTTAAACTTAGTAAAAGAAGACTAAGAAATATGTAATAGGTCTGTTTCATAATTAAAAGCTTGAAGTTATATTAAGCGTAAAGCCATTTGATGATGGCACGTTTCGACATACGCCACCGACACAAAAAATACCTTCTCTCACTTTTCCATAGCCTAATTCAAAACGATTTGTTCCTTTAGTATATCCACAACTAATGTTCAGATAATGCACAGCGTCGTAGCTTTTCCCTTCACTAGTATATCCGCCATTATATTGATCTACAAAAGCAAAAAACCAGTGTGGTGAAAAGGAATATTCAACTAAACCCATTACCCAATCGCCTTGGTCTTTGTAGTATTCATCACTTTTATCAACTGAGAGGTATTGAAACTCACTTCTTATAGTGTGTTTAGGTTTAAGTTTATAATTGACTTCAGCAATTCCTATTCGAGCATGTACGTTTTTGCCAATGATTTTCCCTTCTATCACATCCTTATTGTAAATGACATCTAGATAGTTTAGCATTAGTTTTACCTTTTTACTAATTTTCTTTTTAATGTCGAAGTTCAAATCTCTGAAGTAGAGTTCTTCATTTGCGACACTAAAGAATGCAGGACTGTGGTCTCTGTTAATAGTTAGTTCTGAAGGTCCACCATTCAAAGCGTTTATTCTTGAATAATTAACGGCTACTTGAGTACCGTATTTCCCCCCTAATTTGCTTTTCTTTTTGAAAGTGTAGTTTATTTCCCCTTGAAAGCCCAACTCTCCTGAAGGCTGAGTGGCAAAAGGGTAGAATGCAGCCAAAGTGTAAGCGTGTTGTTTACTAATGGCAGGGATGTAATTTAAGGTCAATTCTTTTCCTGTTGCGCCTCTTTTAGAGCGGTAATCCATATTATCTACACGATGAGCCTCTAGCACTATTCCTAGTCCTCTTTGAGAATAAGAAATGTTTGTCATTAAGGCATTTCCAGGTGCATAGTTGTTATAGGTTACACTACCAGCAGGGTCATTATATTTATAGGCATATTCTGAGTTAAATGAAATTTTTCCTCTATTTACGGTTGTACGAATAGCGTAAGCAGCAACATTTTCAGGTAAGTTAAAAACTGGATTATTATCTTCCTCAAAACGACTTACAAAACTACCGCCAAGGATAGCATTTGTTTTACTGTTCTCTAAGGATGAAATAGCGTCATTAAGATTTAGTTCAGCATCAAACCCTCTGATAATTCCTGGTCCTTGCTCCCAGAATAAGCGTTGTGTGGCTACAAAGCCTTTAAGGGATAAACCTTTAAGTGGGCTGTATTTTAACCTAACGCCATCCATAACATTATCTATTCCTAATGTCTTTTCTTCGTAACTTCTAAATATTAATCCATTTCCAAATTGCTCGTAAAAATTACCAACAGTAATGTCCAAGCCATTGACGTTGTATTGAGCAAATCTGTAAGGAATGCCATTGCCATTGAAATTTGATTCAAAACCTTGCAGTACATTTAAATAACTCTCGAAACGAACACCGGCAGTGAAATTTCCTTTTGTGTATCGGATGTTTGAATAGGCGTTCATTAAAATGAATTCATCTACACCAACAGCATTTATAGCAGGGTCTTCATAATAGCTTTGGGTACTCAGATTGAAATCACCTTGAACAGTACCGCTTGAATTATCTTGTGCCCAAGTAAGAAAGGGAATAAAACTACAGGCAATAATAAAAGTGAGTTTTCGCATAATTTATTTTACTAATGCTTCTATTTTCTTAAACAAATCGTATTCATCACCATCTTTATAGCCAGTATGCTGATACACGATTTCCTTGTTTTCATTTAGTAAAAATGTGTGTGGCACAGACCCAACACCCATGGCTCTTTTGAGGTCGCCATTAGGATCGCAATAGACTTCGTAATCCCACATTTCAGCATTTACTTTTGGTTTTACTTTTGACATGTTTCTTGCGTCGTCAATAGAAATAGCAATGATTTTCACTCCTGTTTCATCTTGCCAATCTTCGTAAACTTCTGCAATATTAGTAAGTTCTTTTACGCAAGGTTTACACCATGTAGCCCAAAAACTGATAACAATTGGATTGCCGTCGTTATCAAACTCCGAAGTATTAATGGTGTTGTTATCTAAAGTTTTTAAATCAACTTTTGGAAGCGCTCTGTTTTGTGAAAAAGCAATAAAATTGATGCTGATTAGAGCCGAAATTAAAAGGAATTTTTTCATAGTAGTTTTATTTTAAGCATTAAAAAAAGGTCAGAAATTAGTTTTGGCTAATCTACTGACCTTTTTTGTTTTTAGCAAATTAACTCTTACTTGCTAACTGTAATTTTAACAGTGCTCATTTCACCATCAATTGTTAGGTGAGCAAAGTAAATTCCGTTAGTCATTTTATCAACGTTTAAATCTATGTTGTTATTGCCAGCACCTAAAGAATAGATATTTGACATAACCGTTTCGCCTAAGACGTTCAATACATCAAGTCTAACATCAGATGATTGTGAAAGACTGAAAGATAACTTAGCGTCAGATTGTACCGGATTAGGGTAAACAGCTAATGCAGAGATAGCCAATTCGTCTATACTAGATGGATCTGAAGCTTCATTATTCAAGAACGAAGCATCATCTTGACCAATATAATCTGCTGCTGTCATTTGAGCGATTGTAGTGTTGGTGTTATTTTTTACTGACCAGTTTCCATCAGTTCCACCATAAGCAGAAGAATTTAAACCGTCACCATAATAATCTCCAATTAGGAAAGTATAGCAACCAACAGATGGAAGGTTAACTGTCCACTCATAATTTTGATAATTTGTAAAAGGATCAGTTTGGTCGGCTGGAGCATTCTCACTACCTGTATCATAATTTCCAGCTATATTCTCGTTTCCTTCAGACCAAACTACTGCACCGTTCTCATCTGTGATTTCCAAATAGATTTCACTAGCGTAGCCATCAGTAAGTAGCTCAACAGTTACTTCAGCGTCTGTTTCGCCAGAGTTAAAACTGAATGATTGAGTTAACGAATTATCAGCATCGTTATCGTCAGTTGAAGAAATTACAATCTCAATTGATTCAGTATCGACAGTTAAGTTGCCAAAGTCAATTGTTGTAGTTTGATATACTTCTAAAGCACCGTTAAAAGTTTCAGTCATAGCAGACTCTCCGTCAATCATAACGTCTACAGTGAATGAGGTTAATAATTCAGTACCTAAATTTTGTACTACTACAGAAAGATTACCAGAAGCAGTTACGTCACAACCTACAGCTTCAATAGTTGACTCAACTGATATTAATGCAGCGTTGTTACCTTCAGAAGGAGCAATACATTCTGCAAGATTAGCGTAATGGTTTTGTGCACTAGCTTGACCAGATTCTTTTAGTATTCTGTTTGGACAAATAGTGTATATGATTGGCCAGTAAGGCAAATTATATAAATCTTTGATTTCGTCATCATTACAAATAGGGAAATGCACTTCACCTTCTCCATTCGGGTTTAGCCAGTTACCTAAGTTACTATTTTCTAGTTCGCTTAGAGCAGTACCAGGATCTCCTTCAAACCAAAGAATCATTACATCATCAGTAGTATTTGCACTAACGCCAGGCTCTCCAGCAGGGCCATGAGCTTCCCAAATTTCTTCGAATGTTCCGCCTTCATGGTAGTTCCAGCATGGCCCACACCATGTAGCACTAATGTCTAAAATTACAGTGTACCCTTGGTCTAAATAATCATAAAGTCTGTGTTGGTTTCCGTTGACATCCGTTGTGGTAAAATCTGGAGCAATTGAACCGTCTGGTAATTGAGCAGTAGCATTAAAAGTAAATGATACTAAACATACCAAAGCTAGTAAATATGTTTTCATAAATTTTCTTGTTAATTAGGTTAGTCCACAAATTTAATAAAAAAACAGTATTTGAAATTAAAAAGAGTAAAAAAAAAGAGCAGCTTCTAGTGGCTGCTCTTTTGAGTAATTTATTTTGGGGGATTATCTAATCAACCTTAATAAACTTTTGAGATATACTTAAAGATGAAGAAGTGAGTTCAACAGAATACAATCCATTGCTTAAATTCTCAAGCTCTAATGGTATTTCATTTATCCCTTCGTTAAGTTTTATATCAACTTTAGAAACTACTTCACCTAAAACATTTATAATAGACAACTGAGAATGATTATCATAAACTTTACTGTTTATTGTTAGTTTTGCATTATCGCGAGCTGGATTTGGATAAATAGTGAAACTAATATTCTCATTTTCATTTATTGAAGAAATCTCATTATTTTTAAAATAAGCTTCATCAGACCCTTGATAATTAACATTTATCATTTGTGCTAACAATTCACCGTCTTGAGTTTCAATAGACCAACTTCCATCAGTCCCGCCAGCAGCAGCAGCATTTAGACCGTCACCGTAGAAATCGCCAATAAAGAAATTCAAGCAACCTAATGAATTCAAATTCACTTCCCATTCGTAAGATTGGTTATTTGTTAGAGGGTTTGTTGGATCTGTTGGAGCGCTCTCATTACCTGTATTGTAATTTCCAGCAACTTCTTCATTACCTTCACTCCAAACAACATTGTTGTCTTCATCTTTAATTTCAAGATAAATATCTGAGGCATAACTATCAGTTAACAGTTTTACAACGACTTTTTGAGCCGTTTCACCTGAAAAACTATAAAATTGAGTTAAAGAATTGTCCGAGTTGTCGTCATCTGAAGTAATGACAAATTCCACGTCAGAACTTATAGTAAGATTTTGAAACTCGACTGTTGTTACGTCATACGTTTCCAATGTTCCGTTGAAGCTTTCGGTTGCTAACAATTGACCATTTGATGTGGCTTCCACATCAAATGAATTGATGGTTTCTGTACCAAAATTTTGCACCGAAATAGTGACATTACCAGTAGCACTTTCGGTACAGCCTTCCGGAATTGTGATTGCTGTAGAACTTACTATTGATGCGTTATTTCCTACAGTAGCAGGTGTACAGTTGGCAATATTAGAGTAGTGGGTTTGAGCATTAGCTTGCCCAGTCTCTGTCAGCCTTTTATTCGGACAAATGGTATATATTATTGGCCAATACGGTACGGCGTACAAATCTCTAATATTATCGTCATTTATCATTGGAAATTGAACTTCACCTTCGCCATTTGGGTTTAACCAGTTGCCTAAGTTACTGTTTTCTAATTGGTCTAATCCAGTATTTGGGTCTCCTTCAAACCAAAGAATCATTACATCATCAGTGGTATTTGTACTAACGCCAGGCTCTCCAGCAGGGCCATGTGCTTCCCATATTTCTTCGAAAGTTCCTCCTGCGTGATAATTCCAGCACGGGCCGCACCATGTTGCGCTAATGTCTATTATTACAGTATATCCATCATCAAGATAATCGTAAAGTCTGTGTTCATTTCCGTTAACATCAGTTACCGTAAAATCAGGGGCAACAGAGCCATTGGGTAATTGAGCCATTAATGATAAACTAAAGGCAATGCCTAAAATTAATAATAAATGTTTTTTCATGATTCTAAATTTATTTGATAATTACTTTTTGTGTGCTTGTTCCAGCGCCATTGCTGAGTTCTAGCATGTAAATTCCTGTTTCTAAATCGCTTAAATTGATTTGAAATTTTCGTTGGCCTGACGAAAAGGTTTTATTCGTTGAAAATACTGTTTGACCAAGTAAATTATGAAGTTTTATATTCACGTCACTAACTCTTCTAATTTCAAATTCCACATTCAATTTATCACTTGCTGGATTAGGGTAAAGGCTAATTGGTTTAACAGAAAATTCATTAATACTAACTGCAGAACCCAACCTTGGTTTTACATGAGTTGCATTTTGAACCTCTCTTTTATCTTCAGTTACAAAAGCAGCTATATCTAAATCTTCTAATTTTAGCTCAACTCCTGAAATACTTTCAGGAAGTACATAGCTAACAGTTCTTCTAACAAAAGTTCCTGGGGAAATAGAGTCAATTTGTTCACCCCATGTGCCTAAGGGTAAATGACGAAGAATATGTTTGTGGTTGTAAGATGCATCAGAACCATCATCAGGGTTAAATTGGGAAGCACCTGCCTGAGAGCCATATATGTTGTCTTGTAAAATAGCCACATTTAATCTGTTAAAACTAACCGACTGATTACCAGTATAATACATCTCAACTTCAACATACAATTTTCTGTTTGCAGTATCCACTACAGCATCCATGCCTATATTAACAACAGCAGTTTCTAATAAAACTTGATTTGAAACTGATGACCAAGCAGATCTACTCATGGAAGTTGAACTTCCTGAAAAAACATGTCTGTTTATAGTTCCAGTTGGATATCCTGAAATGCCAGATTGATCAGCAAGTGGAGTTCCAAAACTTGTGTTAAAATTTGGATAAGATGTAGGGGCGTAACCACCTGTGTGTACTCTAATAAGTATAATGTCTTGTGGGTTTGCCTCTTTAATGTTGTTTGCAATTTTATGACCATCTGGACAATAGCCACAGTTTCTTCCAGTATATTCTTCCAATAGTACGTTTTTATTTTCGGCTTGTGTAGTATCAACAAGTAATTGTGCCATGGAAGAAATGCTCAAGGCAATACCAGTAATGAGTAGTAAATGTTTTTTCATAAGGTTTTTCAATTTGCTTTAAATATAAATTGTTACAATAACAATTTTTCGAATCGCTAATTTAAAGCATAATTTTTATTATAGTACATAAACTATTAAAATTGTTTCTCAAAATCTTACCAGTTCAAAAGCATTTTTTATGGCTTTAAAAATGAGTGTTATTTATTTTTTTTCTTAGTATATTTGTGCAAAACCATAGATTATGAAAAAAGCAATACTTTTTCTACTTGTAGTATCAACGACTCATGTGTTCTCACAGAGTATAACTGTTGAGCCTCATGAATACAATGTTAACATAATGAATTCCACTTCTAGTTTGGGTGATTTAGGAACAGATATTACTGTACGAAACATTTCAGACAATACCATTGATATCAAAGTTTCTAGACAAATCATTAGCACAACACAAGGAACCTCAAATTATTTTTGTTGGACACTTTGTTACTTGCCAAATACAAGCGTATCACCTGATGCTATAACATTTAGTGCAGGTCAAGTAGAGCCATCAAGTTTTCAAGTCCACTTTGACAACATGAACGTTGAAAATGCCGCAGCTTCTATAAAATACTGTGCGTTTGATGCCAACAATATTTCTGATTCAGCCTGTGCAATTGTTAATTTTTCAGTAGGAACGGTAGGTATATCGTCTAATATAGATAAAAAAACAAGTCTTTTTTCTGATTTTCACCCTAATCCAGCCACGACTTATGCTAGTTTAGATTACTCAATCTTACCTTCTCAAACAGCTGAAATTGTTGTTACAGATATGTTAGGAACAGTAGTAGAAAAAAAGGTCATTCAAAACAAGCAGGGTATAGTAAGGTTAAATGTAAGTAATACGCCCAATGGCTTATATTTTGCTAATATATATGTTGATGGCAAGTTGGACGCAATTAAACGTTTATTAGTCAGTAAATAATAAAACAATCATATTCAAAAAATGCCGGCTTCAAGCCGGTTTTTTTTATATATTTTTACAGCATGTCCACTAAACGAAAAAAACAAGAAGCGCTAGACTATCACCAGCATGGAAGACCTGGGAAAATCGAAGTTGTACCAACCAAAAAACACAGTTCACAGCGCGATTTAGCACTAGCGTACTCGCCAGGTGTTGCCGAACCTTGTATTCGAATCAGCGAAAACAAAGACGATGTGTATAAATACACCGCTAAAAGTAATTTGGTGGCGGTTATCACCAACGGAACGGCAGTTTTGGGCTTAGGAGATATTGGACCAGAAGCATCAAAGCCAGTGATGGAAGGAAAGGGTTTATTGTTTAAGATATTTGCCGATATTGATGTTTTTGATATTGAGGTTGACGCTTCAGATGTTGACAAGTTTGTTGAGGTTGTGAAATCTATCTCCCCGACTTTTGGAGGTATAAATTTGGAAGACATTAAAGCTCCAGAATGCTTTGAAATTGAAAAGCGTTTAAAGGAAGAATTATCCATTCCAATAATGCACGATGACCAACACGGTACGGCAATTATCTCTGCAGCAGCCTTGATAAATGCGCTTGAGATTGCTGAAAAGAGCATAGAATCGGTAAATATTGTCATCAATGGCGCTGGAGCCGCCGCTATGTCTTGTGCTAAATTATACCTTTCGTTAGGCGCAAAAAAGGAAAATATAGTAATGCTTGATAGCAAAGGCGTTATTCGAAAAGACAATGAGAGTTTAACAGTAGAAAAGCAGTTTTTTGCTACGGATAAAGATATTAATTCATTAAAAGAAGCAATAAAAGATGCTGATGTTTTTCTAGGGCTTTCATCAGGAAATATTATGTCCGCAGACATGGTCAAGTCGATGGCGCGAATGCCTATCGTATTTGCTCTTGCCAACCCAGACCCAGAAATTTCTTACGACGAGGCTGTTTCAGCAAGAGAAGATATCATAATGGCAACCGGTCGTTCAGACCATCCAAACCAAGTGAATAATGTATTAGGGTTCCCGTATATTTTTAGAGGTGCTTTGGACGTCCGCGCTACATGTATAAATGAGGAGATGAAGTTAGCCGCTGTAAAAAGTATTGCCGACTTAACTAAGGAATTAGTTCCCGATACAGTCAATCTAGCCTATGGCGAAAAGGTTATTACGTTTGGGCCAGAATATATTATACCCAAGCCACTAGATAGTAGGTTAATTTCAGTAGTTGCGCCAGCCGTAGCCAAAGCCGCTATAGAATCTGGAGTGGCAAGAAAACAAATTACAAATTTCGAAGAATATGCCCAGCAGCTTGAAAAACGATTAGGCTTAGACAATAAATTAGTCCGACAAATTACAACCAAGGCTAAAAGAAACCCTAAGAAAATTGTATTCGCCGAAGCTGAAAGCTATAAAATTTTAAAAGCGGCACAGCAAGTCAAAGACGAAGGAATAGCCATCCCTATACTGTTAGGTCGAATACATGTAATTGAAAAACTCATTGAAGATAATGTTCTTGAATTAGAGGGCGTAGAGATTATCGACCCAAAGAGTAATGAAGAACGTTCTAGGCGTCATGAGTTTGGTCAAATTTTATTTGAAAAACGCCAAAGAAAAGGACTTACATTGTTTGAAGCTCAAAAGCTAATGCGCGAACGAAATTATTTTGGGGCAATGATGGTTGACCAAGGATTAGCTGATGCATTTATCTCTGGAATAAATAGAAATTACCCAAATACAGTACGCCCAGCACTTCAAATAATTGGTACTGAAGAAGGCGTAGAAAAGGTAGCTGGAATGTTTATTCTAAACACCAAAAAAGGAAGTTTGTTTTTAGCAGACACCACAGTAAACATAAATCCAACTGCTGAAGAATTAGCAAACATTACTGAACTAACAGCCAAAGCTGTAAGACGTTTCAACATTACCCCAAGAATTGCTTTATTGTCATATTCTAACTTTGGCTCATCACAAAGCGCCAATATTTCTAAAATCATTGAAGCGAGGAAATTGATAAAGAAAAATAATCCGTCTTTGATTGTCGATGGTGAAATTCAAGCTGACTTTGCGCTTAACAAAGAAAAAAGAGATCAGAATTTCCCGTTTTCAGATTTAAATGAAAATGCAAACACCCTTATTTTTCCAAATTTAGAATCTGGAAACATTGCCTACAAATTACTTCAAGAATTTGATGATGTAGAGGCCATAGGGCCAATACTTATTGGAATGAGGAAACCGGTACATATTTTACAGCTGGGGTGTTCAGTTAGGGAAATTGTTAATATGGTAACCATAGCAGTATTAGACGCTCAAGTAAAACGAAAATGATAACACACATTCAAGGTAAATTAATAGAAAAAAATCCATCATACGTCATTATTGATTGTAATGGAATAGGCTATTTATTACGTATTTCATTACAAACGTTTTCAAAATTATCAAACGATGAATTTTGCAAACTGTTCACTCATTTATCAATAAAAGAAGATGCGCATACTCTTTATGGCTTTTTCGACAATGATGAAAGAGACTTGTTTAGACAACTCATTTCAGTATCCGGCGTAGGTCCAAATACAGCCCAAATGATACTTTCATCATTAAGCCCTCATGAAATACAACATGCAATAGTTTCTAATAACGTTGCTTCCTTACAAAGCGTAAAAGGAATTGGGGGGAAAACAGCACAACGAATTATTTTAGATTTAAAAGACAAAGTCATCAAGTTAGACTTGGCCAATTCTTCTACTATTTCACACAATACTGTTAAAGATGAAGCGTTAGCAGCATTAACAATGTTAGGGTTTAATAAAAATAGCATCGAAAAAGTAATTGACAAAGAACTGCTAGATACAGCTGATTTAGGAGTTGAAGAAGTTGTTAAGAGAGTACTTAAAAAAATGTAATATTTTTGGCGCCTTGTTAAGAAATCAGATAGTGATTTATAGAAATCTTATTTTTAAGCGAGCACTTTGGTGCTTTTTGTTGTTTTTAGCGCTGGGTACTAGTCTTTTTGCTCAGAGCCAGAGCGATAGTCTTATTTTTGATTTCCCTGACACCAACCCTTGGGACTCCCCACTAGAAGAACCATCGAGTGGTTTTTATCTATCAAATCCTTCATTTTTACAGCCAACTATAGAATACGATCCAGAAAGTAGATTGTATAGTGTAGAGCATCAAAACAATGGCTTACGACTTAGCAATGCCTCCTATTTAACCTTTGATGAGTATAACGATTATAACATCAGTAAATCTATTTCCGACTATTGGAAAGAGAAAACAGCAAGTCCAAAATTAAACGGGCAAAACCAAAATAAAGGACCACTAAGCATCGACATTGGAGGTGAAATCTTTGATAAAATATTTGGAAATAGTACGGTTGATATTCGTCCGCAGGGTTCGGCAGAACTTATTTTTTCTGTAAAACACAACAAGACCGAAAACAATGCCATTCCTCTTGATAGGCAAAGCAATACCAGTTTTGATTTCAAACAGAAAATTCAAATGAATGTGATAGGTAAAATTGGCGACAAACTCCAATTGAATACCAATTACAATACTGAAGCTATTTTTGATTTTGATAATAAAATTAAGCTCGAATACGAGGGTGAAGAAGATGAAATAATTAAAAAAATAGAAATAGGAAATGTAGGGCTTCCGCTTAATGGAACTCTAATTTCTGGAAGTCAAAGTCTATTAGGATTAAAAACACAGTTGCAATTCGGACGAGCGACGGTTACAACCATTATTTCACAACAAAAAAGCAATTCAAAAGTAATAGATGTTGAAGGCGGTGCTCAAACCACAGAATTTGATATTTATGCCGACCAATACGAAGCTAATAAGCACTTTTTCTTATCTCATTATTTTAAATCAAAATATAATGAGGCCATGGCTAACTTGCCATTTATTAGTTCCTCAGTTAATATCACAAAGATTGAAGTTTGGGTAACCAATAAAACAGGTACAGTTGAAAACAACAGAAACTTACTTGCTTTTCTTGACTTGGGTGAGTCTGAACCCGACATGTATAATACCACCTTATTTTCCGACAATGCTGACCAATCATTTCCAGACAATGATAATAACACACTGTACCAGCAAATGCTATCTGAAGGTATTAATTTAAGAAATATTAACCAGGTAAACAGTATTTTTAATTCATCTAATTACCCTAATTTCTTAGGCTCACAAGATTATGAAAAATTAGAAAGAGCCCGTTTATTATCACCAACCGAATATACCTTTCATCCACAACTCGGTTACATTTCATTGAATAGTGTTATTGGTCCCGATGAGGTGCTTGCAGTGGCGTATCAATATACCGTTGGCGATGAGCTTTATCAAGTTGGTGAGTTTAGTTCCAACGGTCCATCAGCGCCAAGTTCATTATACGTTAAGCTATTGAAAAATTTGAGTTTTTCGCCCCAACTTCCTAACTGGGATTTGATGATGAAAAATATCTATTCCTTAGGCGCATACAACATTAGTGCAAAAGAATTTTATTTAGATGTTGTATTTGAAAACACGCGAGACAATGGGACCATCACAAACTATATTCCAGAGGAAGGACTAGAAAATAAGCCATTAATAAATTTACTTTCTTTAGACCAATTGGATGTGCAGCAAGAACGTCGCGCAGATGGTATTTTTGACTTTCTACCAGGCACTACAATTTTGACTTCTAACGGAAAAATAATCTTTCCAATTCTCGAACCTTTTGGAGATGATTTAAGAAGTAAGTTTAACAACAACGATATTGCAAATCAATACGTTTATGACGAATTATACGATTCGACTTTAACTATTGCACAACAGTTTCCTGAGTACAATAAATTTAGGCTAAAAGGAAGCTATCAGTCAGAATCTGGCGCAGAAATTTATTTAGGAGTATTTTCTATTGAGGAAGGGTCAGTGGTTGTTACCGCCGGTGGTCTTCGACTTGAAGAAGGGAAAGACTTTAACGTCAATTATTCCATGGGTAAAGTCAACATTATCAATGAAGGAATTTTACTCTCTGGCACACCAATTCGAATAGCAGTTGAAAGCCAGTCACTTGGTCTTCAGCAAAAAACGTTAGTGGGAACTCATGTCGATTACAGAATTTCGGACGACTTTATGCTAGGAGGTACGATTTTGAACCTTACTGAAAAACCCTATTCTAAGAAAGTAAATACCGGAGATGAGCCCATTTCTAATACTATTTGGGGTTTAGACGGAACATTTAGAAGAGAGTCAAGTCTTTTGACAAAAATTGTTGACTTCTTGCCAATACTTGAAACAAAAGAAAAATCAACGATTACTGCTCAAGGCGAATTTGCCCAACTGATACCTGGTCACCAAAGAGCGATTGGAGAGTCGGGGACTGCATATATTGACGATTTTGAAGCGAGTAGTACTGGCATTGATATTAAAAATCCTGGGGCATGGTTTCTAGCGAGTTTACCAAACGATCCCAATATTTTTCCAGAATCAACCCTTGAAAATCAAGCACCGCGATTAGGTAACTTAAATACTGGAGTCAACAGGGCGTTATTATCTTGGTACAATATTGACCCAACTTTTTACAGAAACTCTAGCACAACACCAGCTCACATTGCTAACGACGATAACCAGTTGTCAAACCACAATGTAAGAGAGGTGTTGGAAAAGGAAGTTTTTCCGAATAAAGATCCGCAGTATGCCACTCAAGTTTCAAACTTACCGGTACTAAACCTATATTTTAGCCCTGAAGAAAGAGGGCCGTACAATTTTGATTCTCAAAATATTACAACTTCAGGACTCTTATTAAATCCAGAACAACGTTGGGCAGGGATAATGAGAAAATTAGAAACTACTGACTTTGAAACGCAAAACATTGAGTTTGTTGAGTTTTGGTTGATGGATCCTTTTAACGATGATTCAGACAATCAGAATGGCGGTACATTAATGTTGAACTTAGGAAACGTTTCTGAAGATGTATTAAGAGATGGTTTTAAAAGTTTTGAAAACGGCTTACCTTCTTCGCAAGAATTAGTAAACGTAGATGACACCAGTAGTGTATGGGGAAGAATGCCTACTACTTTTGCCTTGACCAATTCCTTTGATGTTGATGCTGAATCAAGAGAATTTCAGGATGTAGGTCTCGATGGTCTAAGAGATATAGATGAAAGAACGTTTTTTGACACAGCATATATTCAAAAAATTGGAGATGTTTATGGAACAAACAGTCAAGCCTATAGTTTAGCTGTTGAAGATCCGTCATCGGATAATTACAACTATTTTCTTGGCGACGATTTAGACGATCAAAGCACTTCCATCATTAACCGATATAAATATTATTCTGGAATTGATGGAAACTCTGCAATTGCTGAGGCAATACCAACCATGTCTACTACAATTCCAAACACAGAAGACATAAACTTTGATAATACCCTAAACGAATCGGAAAGTTATTACCATTACAATATACCTATATATCCCAACATGCAAGTTGGCGAAAGCTATATCACGGATATTCAAGAATCTATTGCAAAAACTCCAAATGGAAATAGGGTAATTAAGTGGTATCAATTCAAAGTTCCAGTCCAACAAGCAGATAAAATAGTAGGCTCAATAAGAGATTTCAAATCTATCCGATTTATTAGAATGTTATTGAAAGATTTTGAAGAGCCTGTAATGTTGCGATTTGCAACTTTAGAACTAGTGCGTGGAGAATGGAGACGCTATAATTTTGATCTTAAAACCGAAGGAGAATACGTGCCAAACGATAATGTTTCCAACACCTCTTTTGACGTATCAGTGGTAAATATTGAAGAGAACGGGGAAAAAGTTCCAATTCCTTATGTTTTACCTCCTGGAATTGAGCAAGAAGTCGACAACACAACTACCTATGTGAGAAGACAGAATGAGCAATCTTTAGTATTAAAAGTCTGTGATTTAGAAGATGGCGACTCAAGAGCTGCTTATAAAACATTTAACAACGACTTCAGAACCTATAAGCGTTTAAAAATGTACGTCCATGCCGAAGCATCTGGCGAAAATGAATCGGATTTAGCCGATGATGAATTATCACTATTCATTCGATTAGGGACTGATTTTAACGATAATTTTTATGAGTATGAAATTCCGTTAAAAGTAACGCCATGGGGAGTATCAAAGCTAGACGATGATTTAATTTGGCCAACAGCAAATGAGTTAAACATTGCTTTTGAAGAACTGCTCGACGCCAAAAAAGAACGTAACAAAGCCGTTAGGGATGGAAATCACCCGAGTACTACTGACCCCTATTCAAGAATCGGCTCGCGAATAACGGTGGTTGGTAATCCAAACCTTAGTAAAGTTAAAACTATTATGTTAGGTATTCGAAATCCAAAGAAAGGTCAGCCTAACTCGACCAGTTTTGATGATGGCTCAACAAAATGCGGTGAAGTTTGGGTAAACGAATTAAGACTAACGGACTTTGACGAAAGAGGTGGATACGCCGCAAATGGAAGAATTAATGCGCGATTAGCTGACTTCGCAAATGTAAATCTTACTGGAAGCATGAGTACAATCGGTTTTGGTACCATTGATCAAAGCCTTACAGCGCGCCAAAAGTACGATGCCTATCAATATGATTTTTCATCCTCTTTTGCGCTAGGTAATTTCTTTGGTCAGAAAGCCAATGTCAAAGTACCAATGTATATAGGTGTTTCTGAATCTATACAAAATCCTCAATACAATCCGCTTGATCCAGATATTACCTTAAAAGCATCATTGGATGAGTTACAAACAAAAGAGGAAAAAGATGAGCTGAAAGAAATTGCGCAAGATTTAACAAAGCGTAAGTCTATAAACTTTACGAATGTCAGAAAGAATAAATCCAATTCAAAATCATCTAAAAGTAGGATTTATGATCTAGAAAATTTTTCAACTACCTATTCAAGAAATGAAACCTTTTCTAGAAATTCAAACCTTAAAGAACGTACAACTGTCACTTCAAAAATGGCATTGAATTACAGTTATTCTGCACAACCAAAGAATATCAAGCCTTTTCAAAAAGTAAAACTCTTTAAAAACAAATACTTTTCTCTAATTAGAGATTTCAATTTCTATACCTTGCCTAAGTCCATAACTTTTCAAACCGATTTAGACAGGTATTATAATAAAACACAGTTTAGAAATTTAAACAATCCAGACTTTATTTTATCTCCTTTTTATAACAAGGCCTTTGTATGGAATAGAAATTACAGCATTAAGTATGATCTAACGCGTACCTTGAAAACAGAATTTAAGGTTAGAAATACAGCCAGTATAGATGAACCTATTGGCGAATTAGTAAAGTCAGACCCAAACTACTCTGTTAAAAGAGATTCAATTTGGAATAATATTATCAACTTTGGTCGACCGACATTATATCACCATTCGATTAATGCCTCTTATAATGTGCCGTTGTCTAAGTTTCCTTTGACTTCGTGGATAAACATGAATACAAAATATACTGCCAATTACGATTGGTTATCGGCTCCATTGAGTATTCAAAGTCTGGGGAATACAATTCAAAACAGCAACAACAAACAAATTAACACAACCTTTAACTTTACTCAGTTGTACAACAAAGTACCTTTTCTAAAAAAGTTAAATTCTTCAAATCAAAATAGACCTGTAAGAAGCTCTTCTAGAAATGTGATACAGTTGCCAAATCAGGCTCAAGATACTGTCAAAACATCCATTAAAGACGTTATTAATGCACTTTTGAGAACAACACTTTTAGTAAGAAATGTTTCAATTTCGTACCGACAAAATCAAGGAATAGTAATGCCAGGGTTCACAAAAAAACCTCATTTCTTCGGTCAAGATTGGGATGCTATGGCACCTGGAATACCATTTGCTTTGGGAAGTCAGAGCATAGATATTAGAGAGTTAAGCGCGCAAGGAGGGTGGTTATCAAATAGGACCGATCTAAACCAATTCTTTAAACTGACCAATAGTGAAACGGTCAATCTACGAGGGACGCTTGAGCCAGTGAAAGGTTTTAGAATTGAATTAACAGCCAACAGAACAAAAACAAACAACACCCAAGAAATATTTAGATTTGACGATTTTACAAATGATTATCAATCGTTTAACTCAATTGAAAATGGCAGCCATAGCATATCGTTCATAAGTTGGAACACCGCTTTTATTCGTGACGCAAAAAACCATTCCAACCAAACCTTTCAAGACTTTAGAAATAATAGACTAACAATTGCTAATAGACTAGCTTTAGAGAATCCTTATGACAACTCAATTGTTGACAGTACGGGCTTTCCATTGGGATATCAAAGCACATCGCAAGATGTTCTAATTCCTGCATTTTTAGCAGCATATGCCGGTAAAAACCCCTCAACTATAGGTCTAAACAGTTTCCCTGATATACCATTGCCAAATTGGAGAATAAACTTTGATGGACTAAGAAATGTGGCATGGATTAAAAAACGCCTTAATAATATAATTCTTAGCCACTCTTATCAATCTACATATAGTGTTGGAAGTTTTGTTACAAGTTTAGATTACGAGGAAGGTTTTGAAGGTTGGCCAAGCTTAGTTAACGAAGCCACACTCAATTATTTTGATAAATACGAAATTGATCAAGTAACATTGAGAGAGAGTTTAAATCCTTTGATAAAGGTGGATATGACTTTCAAAAACAGTTTATCGGCTCGTTTCGAACTTAAAAAGGAACGAACATTAAGCCTAGGATTGAGTAATAATCAGCTAACCGAACGGGCATCAAATGAATTAATCATTGGAACAGGTTACAGAATTAAAGAATTAGCATTCAATGTGAAAGCGGCCGGTAGAGTCAAAAAAATCAGTTCAGACCTAGACTTGAAATTGGACTTCTCAATTCGATCCAATAAAGTTGTGATTAGAAAACTTGAAGAAAACTTAGAGGAAATAACCGGAGGAAATAGTGTTTTGTCGATGAAGTTTACTGCCGATTATGTAGTAAGTAGTCGATTAAATCTTCGTTTATTTTTCGATAAAGTAATGACAAACCCATACGTTTCTAACAGTTTCCCATCTGCCGTTACAAATGGTGGATTTAGTGTGAGATTTACATTAGCTCAATAGAAAAATAATACAACATTTGTTGTATTTTTGCACAAATTAAATTTTTTATAAAAATGAATATTCCAGCTGAATTAAAATATACTAAAGACCACGAGTGGGTTAGAATTGAGGGTGATGAAGCAGTAGTAGGTATTACTGATTTCGCTCAAGGTGAATTAGGCGATATAGTTTTTGTTGAAATTGAAACGGAAGGCGATACTATAGCTAAAGAAGAGGTTTTCGGAACAGTAGAAGCCGTTAAAACTGTATCAGATTTATTTATGCCACTTTCAGGCGAGATAATGTCGTTTAATTCTGAATTAGAAGACGCGCCAGAAACAGTAAATACAGACCCTTATGGCGAAGGCTGGATGATTCGCATAAAGCTTTCAGACACTTCTGAACTCGATGAATTGTTATCGTCGGACGATTACAAGGATCTTATCAGTTAATGCGTTTTGTTTTTGCTATATCTTGGTTAATAGTTATAGCACTTTTACATGCAGTACCTGGAAATGAAATTCCAAAATACGACTTCTTAGACTGGCTTCATCTTGACAAATTGGCTCATGCCTTTATGTTTATGGTGGCGTTTATTTTGTTAGCACATGCTATACAAAAGCAATATAAACAGTCCTTTTACCGTTACATCATTATAGCTTTGGCCATTTATGGTTTGGCTCTTGAATATTCTCAAGAATATTTTTTTGAGAATAGAAGCATGGACGTCATGGATTGGCTAGCTGATAGTTGTGGAATATTGATAGGGCTTGTACTTTTTCGTAAAATTCCTTTTTTAACCACAACCAAATCTGGTAAAAAAGTTTAAATTTGTTGTGTAACATTTATTGATATGGACCCAAAGAAAAATCCTAAAGTCGATTTAGAGAAAAAAAGAGGACTGTTTATGCAAATTGGTTTGGCAGTATCTCTTTTGATAGTTCTTGGTGCTTTCGAATACAGGACCTATGAAAAAGTAGTATCCTCTCTTGGCGACTTAATTTTAGAGGCTGATTTCGAAGAAGAAATCGAGAATACCTTTAGAGAAGAAAAACCACCACCGCCGCCTCCGCCTCCGCCAGATGAAATAGTAATTGTTGAGAACGAAGAAGAAATTGAGGAGACCGAAATTGAAGATACCGAATCCGATGAAGATTTAGAGGTTATTGAGGAAGAGGAAGAAACGACGGATGAGGTTTTTATGGTTGTAGAAGATATGCCTAGATTTGAAGGCTGCTCGGATGAAGCTTGTACTCAAAACAAAATCATGCAGTTCATAGGTAGAAAAACAAAGTATCCGCCAATTGCAAAAGAAAATAACATTACTGGAAGAGTGTATGTCAGTTTTGTAGTTGATAAATCGGGCTCCGTAACCGATGTTAAAATTTTAAGAGGAGTAGACAAATACTTAGATGCTGAAGCAGTGAGAGTAGTAAAAAGTCTTCCCAAGTTTAGTCCAGGAAAGCAAAGAGGAAAACCTGTAAAGGTTCAATACAATGTTCCAATTAGCTTTAGATTAAATTAAATTTTAGTTAAAACTTATTTAGAGGCTTGTCAAATTTGGCAAGCCTTTTTTATTACCTATAAATAAAGTATTTTTATAATCTTTTACTAATTCAGAGCATTTATGACCGATTCTATTACTGAATTTTTCGATTCTACCTATTTAAAAACATCCGAGCAACAACAAATTTCTGAAGAAGAAAATATAGTCAACGTTGTGGCTGTCATAAAAGAAGCTATCGATTATGACTTCAAGCTTGTGATGATAAGACAGTCATACATTACTCTAGCCAAAAAAATGATATCAGATGGAAGTAGTAAATTATTGATAGGTACTGTCATTGATTTCCCTTTAGGTAATTCTTCATGTGAACAAAAACTAGACGAGATAGAATCGGCTATAAACCTCGGTGCTGACGAAATTGATATTGTCATAAATTATACTGCTTTTATTCGTGGTAACATTTCAGAAATCACCGACGAAATAATTAAATGCACTAGTTTATGTCTTAAAAATGACAAAATAACCAAATGGATTATCGAATCAGCCGCGCTGAGTATGGATGAAATTTCTAGCTTATGTGCACTTATAAAAGAGACAGTCATTCAAAATTTTGGAATGGAAAATACAGAAAAAGTATTCGTTAAATCATCAACTGGGTTTTTTAAAACCAAGGACGGAAGTTCTAGTGGCGCCACCGAAGAAGGTATAAAAATCATGATACACAATTCATCACCTTTACCGGTAAAAGCTTCTGGTGGTATTCGAAATAGAATAGAGTTTGATCGGATGATTAATTTAGGTGTCAAACGTGTTGGAACATCCTCGGCGCTTAAAATTTTAAAAGGATTAGAAAGCGATTCTGATTATTAGTAAATAAATAGTAGTTGAATAAACTAAAAACATATCTCAGCAACCTTTACGATGATATCCATTTATTTGAGTTATTGAAAGGGGCTTCAAGCACTTTGATAATAAAAATGCTTGGTCTTATTGTGGGGTATGGCTTTGCCATATATATTACCAATCAATATGGGGCCTATGTTTTTGGCCAATACGTTACGGCGCTTTTGGTTGTAGAAATACTTAGTATTGTTTCTAGATTAGGAATAGACACATCACTGGTAAGATTCGTTTCTAAGTACGCTCAAAAAGGCGCTGTAAATTTGATAAATCAGTTATACTTCAAATCGGTAGCTATAGTCACTTTTGCGGCTATCTTTTTCACTTTGCTATTGGTGTTTTTCTCGGTAGAAATTGCGGAATTCATGAACCTTGAGCGAGAGTATTTAGTGATAGTGTCATTCTCGTTTATTCCATTGGTTCTCTTTTACATGAATGTCCAAGCAATTAGAGGGCTTAAAAAAATGGTGTCTTATTCATTTCTTAATAATGTAGCAATCACTTTTGGAGTCTTCCTTTTTCTTGTTCTATTCTCGGTATTTACGGCCTCAGAAATGTTGCCAATTTATGCCTATGTTTCTAGTGTATTCATACTAACCATGTTGTCATATTTCTTGTGGTTTAATCATAAGTCAAAAGTTTCTGTTGTGAACTCTGATGACGAGATGCCCCTGAGCACAAATGAGTTATTAACGACATCTTTTCCGCTCTTATTGGGCCAATCAATGATGATAATTATGGGCAAAGTGGATTTATTCATGTTAGCGAATATGAGCAGTTCTGACCAAGTAGGGATTTATAATATTGCCTTGAAATTATCGATGTTATCTTATATGGGTCTGATGGCAATCAATAGTATTGCAGCGCCAAAGTTTTCCGAAATTTATTCTTCAGGAGATTTAGACGCATTAAAAAAGATAGTGCAACAATCTACTAAAACAATATTCTGGATAAGTCTGCCAGTGCTTACTTTATTAATTCTTTTTCCGGAGTTTATTTTGAGTATGTTCGGAGAAGAATTTAAAATAGCTTCCTTTACTCTAATTATACTTTCTGTTGGGAAAATGGTAAGTGCTATTTCTGGATCAGTAGGTACTTTTCTTCAAATGGTTGGCAAGCAAAAAGTATTTCAAAACATACTTATCTTTGCGGCTGTAGTTAACATAGTTCTAAATTATTTTCTAATTCCTTCTCATGGCATTGGTGGTGCAGCAATAGCAAGTGCTACCTCAGGAATATTGTGGAACGTATTAATGATAATTTATATTAAAAGAAATTTTGGTTTTTATACCATTTATATACCTTGGATAAAATGATGAGTTTTCCCAATTTATTTATTGTTGGAGCTCCAAAATCTGGAACCACTTCACTTTATCATTATTTGAAGCAGCACCCAGATATTTGTATTCCGAATAAGGAGCCCCGCTATTTCATCAAAGAATCTATTCTGTCCGTTTCGGAAAAAGACCCTATTAAACCCTATCTTCTTCGTAGTTCGATTCTTGATGAAAAAGCCTATTGCGCTTTGTACAAGGATAAAGTTGAAAAAATCGTATGCGATTCGAGCACTCAATATTTATTTCATTATAATGAAGTAATACCGAAATTAAAGGCACTAAAGCATGAACCTAAAATTTTGATATTACTTAGAAATCCTATTGAAAGAGCATTTTCAAATTACCAACATAATTTGTCGACTTTTGAAAACTTGACTTTCAATGATGCGTTAAATAATGAACAGCAACGCATTGACCAAAAGTTTAATTCCTTTTGGTATTACAAACACCTAAGTTTATACTCAGATCAAGTCCTGGCGTATCAAAAGGAGTTCAAAAGTGTTAAAGTCGTATTTTTTGAAAATTTCATTAACGATATAAATGGTACGCTTTCAGATATCTATGAGTTTTTAGAAATAGACTCATCCTTTGCCCACTCAAATTTCATGGTGAACACGAAGAGCACGGGTGTCCCCAAAAGGAGATGGGTAAACAGTCTTTTGAGGTACGTCTCAGGGCTATCGTTTCTTAAAAATACCTTTTACAGTTTGTTTGGGAAGGAAAAAACAAAACTCATTAGGGAAATTGTTATGCGAAAGAATTTAACAAAATCAAAGAATGGAATCGATGATGATGTTAGGTTAAAATTGGAATCTTTTTTCTTAGATGATATAAATAAGTTAAAAGAGGTATTACCTTTACACAATGTCAACTGGCTGAATGATGGAAAGAATTCATAATTTCATAAAAAAAATCTACGATAAGGTATTCACATTGCTTTATCGAAGCTCATTTAAAAAGTTGGGCAGTAAATCCACCATATGTACCCCATTTAGCATCAATGGCGCAAAGTATATGACAATTCAGTCGGAAGTTTACATTAAACCAAATTCGTGGCTGCTAGCGATTAATAATAAGGAGAATTCTAATCTAGATAAATTGACCATCGGATCAAAAACATATATTGGAAGAAACGTTCATATCGTTGCGCTTAAAGGCGTACACATTTCACAGAATGTTTTGATAAGTGATAACGTATATTTAGCAGATAATTACCACCACTTTGAAAATGGCAATATACCTTATAAAGATCAGGGAGTTGGTTTCAAAAAAGAGGTTATAATAGGGGAAGGAACGTGGTTAGGAGAAAACGTTTGTGTGATATCTTCACACATAGGAAAGCAATGCATTATTGGTGCAAATTCAGTTGTCACAAAAGATATACCAGATTATTCGATGGCCGTAGGCACTCCAGCAAAAGTCATTAAAAAGTTTGATCAAGCTACAAACAGTTGGATTGAGGTTTAACAGATGGAAATAGATTTAAAAAAATATAACCTTAAATGGTTCCCGATGTTTCTGCTATTAATTTCTGCAGGAAGCCTCGGCTTTGTTTTTTTTAGAAAAGAATTGTTATTCTTCACCTTCTTTTTATTTGTTGTACTTTTTTTTATTCGTGGTTTATACAAAGGTGAAATATTTAGATTTTTTCAACTAACAGTACTGTTTATATCACTGCTGTTGGTTAATTACTACTTCGCAATAGTAGAGCAGTCTGCGCAAAAATTATTTGCAAATATTTTAATATTTACTTGCTCGATTTTTGCCGCTTTATATTATTCCAGAGAAGAAAATAAAAGTCAATTTGTTAAGCATTTAAGATTTATTTTAAAACTCGTTTTGTTTCATAGTATAATCAACTTTTTTATATATCCCTACATAGAGCTCAGCTTGGTTGAAATAGCTAACGAGCGTTACAACTGTTTGACATTTAATAACATCTTTTTTTATTTGGGAGAAACTCACCTTATTAAGTTCTCTTCTTTTGAAATGGCTCGAAACCAAGGTATATTTTGGGAGCCAGGAATACTTCAGATTTTTATGAATCTTTTGCTATTTATAGAAGCCTTTATATATAAAAGAAGAGGTTTTATTTTTTGGTTAAGTATACTTTCAATTATCACTACTTTTTCTACTACCGGACTATTGGTGATGTTTATTCAATTGGTTTTATTCTTCTTTACTGCTTTCAAGCAAAATATTTACATAACTACACTTATTTTAGGAGTGATTGGCATTACATACTTTATTACTGCAGCCAATGTTCAGAATAAAATTTTAGGAGATGGACAAGTTTCTTTTCAAGCAAGGTTTTTCGATTTAGTGCAGCCATTATATATACTTGCAGACAATCCCATAACTGGAGTTGGTTTAGATGATGAGCAATACATAAGTACTCGACAAAAAACATCATATTCTTTAAACCTGGAAGCGATAGATTTCACAAACAGAAAAAAAGGGTCAACGAATTCGGTAACATTTTTTCTAGCAGCAGCGGGGATTCCATTTTTTGTAATTGTTTTTTACTTGATGTATACTCAGCAGTTCATTTTGGAAAAACGGTTATGGTTTTTTATATTTATAGTCATTTCTTTGATGTCAGAGCCGCTATTATTAAGGCCGTTTTTCTTAATCTTTGTTATGTCTGGCGCGATACATTTTTTTGATAAATTTAGATGGAAAGAATACTAATTACTGGAGGTGCAGGGTTTATAGGCTCAAGACTAAGTTTACGTTTGATAGATTTGGGGTATAAAGTGACTGTGCTCGATATTCTTTCTGAACAGATTCATGGTCAAAATACTGAACACTCTTTTTTGTACAATAGTATAAAAGATAGTGTCAAATTTATTCGTGGTGATGTAAGAATTACTTCTGATTGGCAAAAAGCTATTGAAGATATTGACACCATTGTACACTTAGCTGCCGAAACGGGGACAGGGCAATCCATGTACCTAATAGACAAATATGTCGATGTTAATTGTGGCGGAACAGCCAAAATGTTGGACGTCTTGACGAACTCTGAGCATAAGGTTAAAAAAGTGATAGTTGCTTCGTCCAGAGCAATTTATGGTGAAGGAAAATATCATTGTGAAAAAGACGGTGTAGTCTTTCCAGTAAAAAGAAGAAAAAGGGATTTAGATAATGGACTTTTTGATATAAAATGCGATATCTGTGGAAGTCCTTTGGCGCTACTGCCAACAGATGAAGACGCTAAAATACAGCCCGAATCAATTTATGCTATAACGAAAAGCAATCAAGAACAAATGGTATTAATCAGTTGCGATAGCTTGAACATACCAGCAGTTGCGCTCAGGTATCAAAACGTATATGGCCCAGGTCAATCCTTAACAAACCCTTACACTGGCATACTTTCAATTTTTTCAACTCGTATACTGAACAACAACAACATTAACGTTTTTGAAGACGGACAAGAGAGCAGAGATTTTGTTTACATTGATGATGTCATAGAAGCAACAGTCTTGGCCATCCAAAAGAAGATTAACAAAAGCATTGCCTTAAACGTTGGTTCAGGAATTTCAACTACTGTAGAGTATTTGGCTAACAGTCTTAAAAAACTATATAATTCTGAAGTTGAGGTAAATGTTTCTGGCGATTACAGAATTGGCGACATTCGTCACAACAAAGCGGATATTGAAAAAGTAAAAAATGTTTTAGGATTCACCCCAAAAATGCCATTTGATACTGGCCTTAGAAATTTTGTTGATTGGGTAAAGCAACAAGAGGTAAAATCTGACAATTACGATAAGTCTATCATTGAAATGAAGAAAAAAGGCTTAATGAAATGAGAATAGGAATTGTAACCGTTACGTATAACAGTGAACATGTCTTAGACGATTTTTTCAAATCAATTCAAAGCCAAGATTATAAAAATTTCCTACTATTTTTAATCGATAACGCTTCATCTGACAAATCAGTTGAGCGGATAAAGTCTTGGAATTTTTCTGATAAAATCATAATTGAAAATGAGCAAAACCTTGGCATTGCAGCAGGAAATAATCAAGGCATAAAGTTGGCAATTGACAACGGTTGTGAGTTTGTGCTTTTACTGAATAATGACACCGTCTTTGAGGCAAAGCTTCTTTCAAAATTATTAATCGCTCACTCAAAACACAATTCAAGTGTAGTGGTTCCAAAGATGAATTACTTTTCACCATCAAATAAAATTTGGTATGCGGGCGGTTTTTATAATGGCAATAAAGCCTTATTGAATTACCACAGAGGTCAAGGAGAAATTGACCTTAATCAATACAGCAATGACGATGTTGTAGATTACGCCCCGTCCTGTTGTGTGTTGATTCATAAAACAGTCTTTGAAGACATTGGTTATATGGACGAAAAATATTTTGTTTACTTTGATGATGCCGACTTCTTCTACAGACTGAAATTAGATAATAGACATGAAATAAGGTATTTGCCTGACGTCGAGTTCTTTCATAAAATTGGAAGTCTAACTAAATCAAGAAGTTCCAAGGGGTCAAATTATTACAGCGAATTTTTCATCAAGCAAAATTGCAAGAATCACGTTTATTTTTTGAAAAAAAATAAGTCGCGGTTCACCTTTTTTTAC